>ERZ807291.1129-NODE-1129-length-44053-cov-9.663939_pt1 | contig 44053 bp, 45 predicted proteins | sample MGYA00521257_ERZ807291 | MGnify/ENA primary metagenome ERZ807291 (study PRJEB31413, sample SAMN03169783) | marine metagenome | biome: Marine; feature: Water; material: Subsurface seawater | place: North Sea | collected 2011-04-28 | depth 1 m m ...
TGTTAAGCATACCGCCAGCGTTCATCCTGAGCCAGGATCAAACTCTCCATGGTACATTTTTTTTATAAATTTTTATCTCATATGATTATAAAACCTTAGGAACAAATTTGTCAAGTCTTTAAATTTTGAAGACTTGTATTATAATTAGTTATAGATTTACAGTTCTTCAAAACGTTTAAAATATGTTTACACTTAAAATTTTAGTATACACAGTAGTAATCTTCTTTATCTCTTTATTCACTTTCGGTTTCTTATCAAATGACCCTTCAAGAAACCCAAACCGAAAAGATATTGATTAATAATAGAATTTTATTTTATTTAGATTAAGGTCCAAATAATAATATTATTTGGGTCTTAAATAATGTAATATTAATATAGCTGATTGAGTTTTATAGTCTATATGAAAATGTTTTCTAGTTAAAACTAATTTTATAAAATAACTAAAAGTTTATATAAGAAGTGTCCAAAAAGTCTTATTTTAGACTTTTTGGCACATTTAAAAGTTTAAATCTCTTTGAACTTGTAGTTTTGCAGCTTCAGATAAAACAGGTATTCTGGGATAACGCCCTACAATAATATGTCCTATATTAAAAAGGATTAAAAATATTGTACCAAAAAAGAAAAATTTTGAAAAAATTGCTCCAATAAAACCTTGTAAAATAATTGGAGGTAATACCGTAAACGTTGAATTAATAATCGTACAAATGATAGTTATTAAAATAGCTTGTATGACATTGAAACGTAGAAACTTACTTAAACGTAAAGTTCCACGTGAACAAACTAAAAAGATTACTAACATGCTTGTAAAAATCAAAAGTGCATTTTCACTATAAAGTAAGGCAAGTTTTTTTAGAACCCTGTGATAAAAAAGAGCTAATTCCGGAGTTGAACCTAAGCACACGTTTGCAGCCCAATAATAATTTATTTCTAAAATTGGATATATATAAGAAACAATACAACAAGCACGTTCGATTAATTGTAATATAAAATCTTTATACTTGATTGCTACCATAATATTTAATTTATAGATTAATATTTATTTAAATACGACGCTTTAAACGGGTTGCTTTACCAGTTCGTTCACGTAAATAGTATAATTTTGAACGTCGAACAATAGCTTTCGAAATAATCTCAATTTCTTTAACCCATGGCGAATTTACCACAAAGACTTTTTCAATGCCTAGCCCTTGAAAAGTTTTACGAACAGTTATTGTGGCATCAGAATCAGAACTTTGGTTATGCTTTGAAATAATTACTCCACTATATTTTTGAATTCGTCCTTTTCCTTTTTTATCTGCAACAGTTTCATCAGGTAATTCGATATAAGAAGTAATAGCAACTGTATCGCCTACTTCAAGTTTTTTTACTTCCGGAGAAGTATTACGATAAAAAATATCCAAAGTTTTTTTAATATCGGAAATTGTTGAGGTCATAAGTAGTTAATTGATTTTTTCTAATAGAAAAATAGTACTCTAAAATATCTATATACCATTTCGTAAAGAAAATAGCAAGTTTAATTGTATTTTGAAGCATTTGTTATATTTCCAGATTCTGACCATTCTTTTAAAACAGCTAATTCTTTATTTTTTGTTCTTGATAATGGAATTAAATTATTAATTGCACAAACAACATCTTGGTTAGTGAACTCACGTTTATTATGGAAACCAAGTCTCATAGCGTCTATAACAACTTGTTCAATTTCGGCTCCAGAAAAATCTTTTGATAAAGTAGCAAATAAATCAAATTGAAATTCTATTTCGGTGTTTGGTCGAACTCTATTTAGATGAACATTAAATATTGCTTTTCGTTCTTCTTCATTTGGTAACGACAAAAAGAAAACTTCATCAAATCTTCCTTTTCGAATAATCTCTGGTGGAATAGAATCGATTTGATTCGCAGTTGCTACAACAAAAACTGGCGTTGTCTTTTCAGAAAGCCATGTTAAAAAAGTTGATAAAACTCTATTAGTAGTCCCACTATCACCACTATTCTGAGTTCCTGCAAACGCTTTATCGATTTCATCTACCCAAAGTATACAAGGAGACAAAGCTTCCGTAATAGAAATCATTTTTCGAATACGCGATTCAGATTGCCCAACTAACGAACCAAAAACTGTTCCAAAATCTAATCGTAGTAAAGGTAAATCCCATTCAAAAGCTAAAATTTTAGCCGCTAAAGATTTACCCGTTCCTTGAACACCAACTAAAAAAACACCTTTAGGGTATGGAAGACCATAATTAATGGCTTCTTCTGAAAAAGCCTCAGAACGAATAGAAAGCCACGTTTTAAAATTATCTAAACCTCCAATATCCGATATTGTTTTGTCACTAATACAAAATTCTAAAAGTTGAGTTTGTTGTAAAATTTGTCTTTTTTCTTCTAAAATTGGGGTAAGACTTGCACTATCAATTTTCCCTTCTTTTGCAATAATTTTAGATAAAACTCTTCTAATACGTTCAAGTGAAAGTCCTTGGCACGCTATTGTTAATTTGGACAACATTACATCTTCTAATTCTTGTTTTAACGTTGTCGATAAGCGTGTAAGTTCATCTCGAATCTCTTGTTTAGTAGGTAAAGGAAAATTACAAACAGTTATATATTCTGATAAAGAATCCGGAATATTAATTTCAGATGAAACTATTATGATATTCTTCGGTTGAGTTTTTAAACTACGACTTAGATTCTTAATTTTTCGAATAATCGAATAATCCTTTAAAAAATTATCAAAATCTCGAAGAATAAAAATTGCAGGTGTTTCCTTAGTTAGTTTTTCAACCAAATCTAATGCTTCAAGAGGATTTTTTGCGGCAAAGCCTTTAGTGTTTGGATTACCAACGTACCCTTCACTAAAATCCCAAAAGTATAGTGTTCGAGAAACATATTTACTTGTACAAAAACGAATAAACGATTCAAGACGTTCTTCTTCCGTCGTGTTTATATAAATAAATGGATAACGTGCACGTAATAATAATGTAAAATCATTTAAAAAGCTCATATTTGTTATTAACCTATTGAATTTTCTAATTTGAGACTTAAAAGACGATCCGCCTCTGATGAAAATTCAAGAGGTAACTCATTAAAAACTTCTTTACAAAAACCATTTACCATTAAAGAAACTGCTTCTTCTTGTTCTAGTCCACGTTGTTCTAAATAAAAAAGTTGCTCTTCAGCGATCTTAGATGTTGATGCTTCATGTTCGACTTTAGTGCTGCTATTCTGAACTTCAATGTAAGGGTACGTATTTGCAAAGCAATTTTTTCCAACAAGTAAAGAATCGCATTGCGAAAAATTCTGCGATAATACCGCTTTAGGACCAATTTTTACCAAACCTCGGTAACTATTTCTAGACGAACCCGTGGAAATTCCTTTTGAAATGATTCGACTTTTAGTGTTTGGACCTAAATGAATCATTTTTGTTCCTGTATCCGCTTGTTGATAATTTGAAGTTAAAGCAACTGAATAAAATTCCCCTACTGAAGATTGACCCGCTAAAATACAACTTGGATACTTCCAAGTAATTGCAGATCCTGTTTCCACTTGAGTCCAAGAAATACTTGAATCCGGACCGGAACACAAGCCACGTTTTGTTACAAAATTAAAAACTCCTCCTTTTCCATTTTTATCTCCACTATACCAATTTTGAACGGTAGAATACTTTATTTTTGCTTTTTCTAACGCTACTAATTCTACAACTGCCGCATGTAATTGGTTTGTACTAAATTGTGGAGCTGTACAACCTTCAAGATAACTAACAGAAGATCTTTCTTCCGCAATAATCAAGGTACGTTCAAATTGTCCAGCTTCTTCGTTATTTATTCGAAAATAGGTAGATAACTCAATCGGACATTCTACATCTTTTGGTATAAAACAAAAGGAACCATCACTAAATGTTGCAGAATTTAAAGCTGAAAAAAAGTTATCACCTGTAGGAACTACGCTTCCTAAATATTTTTTTACCAAATGCGGGTAAAGTTTAACAGCTTCATTAATTGAACAAAATATAACTCCTGCTTTTTGAAGTTGTGATTGAAAAGTTGTTCCTAAAGATACACTATCAAAAACTACATCAACCGCTACATTACCTAACCGTTTCTGTTCATCAATCGATATTCCTAATTTATCAAAAGTTTCTAATAATTCTGGATCTAATTCACTTAAACTTTTAACTTCTTTCTTTGTTTTTGGTGTTGAATAATATTGAATATCTTGAAAATCGATTGGGGAAAGTTTTAAATCAGCCCAACTTGGGGAATTTAATTTTTCCCAATATTTATAAGCATCTAATCGAAAATTTAATAAAAAATTTGGTTCGGATCTTAAGTTACTTAATTTTTTAATGACATCTATATTCAATCCTTTTTCGAAACTATCGGTTTCTATATCGGTTTTAAAACCGTATTTATAAGGGGTTTGAACAATGTCATTTACAATTGTTGTTTCATTTGTCATTAGCTAACGATTAATTAGTTTTATTAAATAATATTTTTTAAGTAAATGTTGTGGCCATACTTCTTAATGCATCACTTAAAAATGTTAAAAGAAGAAAACCTACAATTGGAGAAAGATCAAAACCAATTAAAGGAGGTAATATTCCTCTAAAAATACGTAAATAAGGATCGGTAACTTTTCCTAAAGAATAAAAAGGCTGTGAATAAAAATTAACATTTGGAAACCATGTTAAATAAATTCTTACCGTTAAAAGAACAGTAAAAATAGTTAAAAAACTAGATAACCCATTGCAAATTGTAACAATTAACGTATTCATAAAATAATTACTAATTTCAAAGTATAAAACAATTATCTTAATTTTAGCTCGCTTGTTGAAGCACTATTCTGGGGTGGTAGGGTTCGAACCTACGAATAGCGGAGTCAAAGTCCGTTGCCTTACCACTTGGCTACACCCCAAAGATTTATAAAATTGATCCTATTAATAAGTATGTTTTTTTTTCATAAGCTTGTCAATAGAGGGAAAAATTTATATGGGTAATGATAAGGAAACTTTATTAGAAAACCGGTTGAAAATATTAATCAAAATACTTCTCAAATTCTTTTGCGAGAAGTATTTTGATTATCGAAAATTTAACTTTCTGTTAAAACATCAAATTTTTCACCAATTAAAATTTTCACTTTATTATCTTCGCCTACATCAACAACAACTGTATCCCCTGCAACTATTTTTTCCGATAGTAACTCTTCTGCTAAACTATCCTCAAGTAAACGCATAACGGCACGACGTAAAGGACGGGCACCATAAGCAGGATTATAACCCTCATCAATTAAACGACTTTTAAATCTATCTGTAACTTCTAGTTGAATACCTTTAATTGCAATTCGCTCAAAAATTTCTTTAAGCATAATTTCTGCAATTTGAGCAACTTCATCTTTTGTTAACTGACGGAACACAATAATTTCATCTAGACGATTTAAAAATTCTGGTCTGAAATATTGCTTTAATTCTTCATTAACTAATCCTTTAATTCGAGTGTAGTATGAATCTGATTGGTCTTCGCCTAATTCAAATCCAAGGCCACCCCCACCTTTTTCAATTACTTTTGACCCTACGTTTGAAGTCATAATAAGTAATGTATTTTTAAAATCGATTAACCGACCTTTTGAATCCGTTAAACGACCATCTTCAAAAATTTGAAGCATTAAATTAAATACGTCTGGGTGCGCTTTTTCAATTTCATCAAATAAAACAACGGTATACGGTCGTCTTCGAACAGCTTCTGTTAATTGACCTCCTTCATTATAACCTACGTAACCTGGTGGAGAACCAATTAATTTCGAAACAGTATGACGTTCCATAAATTCCGACATATCTAAACGAACCATAGCTTCTTCAGAACCGAAGAAATATGTTGCTAAGGCTTTAGTTAATTCTGTCTTTCCAACGCCTGTAGGGCCTGAAAAAATAAAACTAGCAATTGGACGATCCGGATTTTTTAATCCTACACGGGCACGACGAATTGCTCTCGAAACTGCTACGACAGCTTCATCTTGACCAATAATTCGACTGTGTAAAGTTTCTTCCATTTTTAATAGTTTCTCAGATTCACTCTTTGTTAACTTATTAACAGGAATACTAGTCCATGCCGCAACTACTTGAGCTATGTCTTCTTCAGTTACAGTTGGAGTTTGCTTACTTGATTGATCAGCTCCTTTTTTACTTTGGGCAATAGCTGCTATTTGTGCCTTAATTTCCATTTCACGCTCACGAATCTGCCCTGCTTTTTCGAAGTTTTGACTACGAACCGCTTCATCTTTAGATTTTAAAATTTCACGAAGTTCTTTATCTAATTCTTTAGCTGCAGCCGGAAGTTGTGAATTCATTAATCTAACGCGCGAACCAGCTTCATCAATTAAATCAATTGCTTTATCTGGTAAAAAACGATCTGCGATGTATTGATCTGCAAATTTAGCCGCTGCTGATAAAGCTTCATCTGAGATTACTAACTTATGATGCTTTTCATAACGTTCGCGTAAACCAAATAAAATTTCTATTGTTTCATCAACTGATGGTTCTCCTACCATTACAGGTTGGAAACGTCTTTCTAATGCGGCATCTTTTTCGATATGTTTACGATATTCTTCAATTGTTGTTGCACCAATACATTGAAGTTCGCCTCTTGATAAAGCAGGTTTTAATATATTAGCTGCATCAATTGCTCCTTCAGCTGCTCCGGCACCAATAAGAGTATGGACTTCATCAATAATTAAGATGATATTTTCGGCAACTCGAATTTCGTCCATTATTTTCTTTAGACGTTCTTCAAACTCACCCCTATACTTGGTACCAGCAATTAGTAATCCCATATCTAAGGCGATTACCAATTTATCTTCTAACGTATCTGGAATATCGCGATTAACAATTCGTTGAGCTAAACCTTCCGCAATAGCTGTTTTACCAACTCCAGGTTCACCTATTAAAACTGGATTATTCTTTGTTCTTCGGCCTAAAATTTGTATAACACGTTCAATTTCTTTTGCGCGTCCTACAACAGGATCTAAACGACCTTCTTGGGCCTTTAAACTTAGACTAACTCCAAATTCATCAAGAGTAGGTGTTTTACTTCTTGATGAATTATTTGATGAAGTTCCAGATTCTTTATTTTCTCCTAAAGATTGGATGATTTGACTTCTAACTTTCGCTGGATCTACATTTAAGTTTTCTAAAACATGAGCGGCTACACCTTCCCCCTCACGTATTAAACCTAATAGTAGATGTTCTGTACCTATATAGTTATGCCCTAATTGACGAGCTTCTTCTAAAGAAAGTTCTAAAACTCTTTTCGCTCTAGGCGTAAAAGGAATTTCAACAGCTACAAAACCTGAACCACGGCCAATAATTTTTTCGACCTCGATTCGAGCATCTTTTAAATTTACGCCCATTGATTTCAGAACTTTAGGACCAATACCGGTTCCTTCACCAATTAATCCTAATAAAATCTGTTCCGTTCCAACAAAATTATGGCCTAATCTACGAGCTTCTTCTTGGGCAATCATGATCACTTTGATTGCTTTTTCGGTAAAGCGTTCAAACATTCTAATAGCGCGAATTAAAATCTATTATCTTTGATAAAATTAATTATAACAGAATTTGTCTGCAAAATTTACATATTTAAATCTTTATTGAAATTTTTTTATTTTATAAAAATTTTTAAGATATGTTAAACGGCAGATAACTTGAATATAAAGTTTCCGTTTAACAATCTTAACTAAAAAAATTTACCTTAATAGTAAATCTTTCCTCCACCCCATTTCTCATTTACTACTTTTGGTTGAACTAAAATGTGACCAGCAATAGCAAACAGATCTTCATCTGTTAATGAGCGCATTTTTGGAAAAATATCCGCACTCTTAATACTTGGGTGAGTTTCCGAGATAGAATCAATGCCATCATATGTCATTGGATCTTTAAAGTATGCTACTAGACTTGTAATATTGTCTCTCGGAGGAGTAGCTAAACTTAGGGATTCAGTATCTAAACCAACGTTGGGATTTGTTTTAGTTAATCCACCTACGTGACAAGTTCCACAAGCGTTATTGAATAAACGCTTTCCTCGTTTTGATTGCTCAGGTGTTAGAACTACACTGTTTCCTTTAGAATCTAATGGAACTGTTCTTGTATCTTCATCTAACTCTAATGCATTTACAGAGGAAATATTTACGGAACATAGAAACGCCGCTAAAATACTTCCAACAAATAACTTTTTATTACGCATTGTATTTCTAAATATAAAAAAATAAAAAAATGTAAAAATAAGATTTTTACATTTATTTTTCCTTAAAGATATTATATGAGATTATTCAAAATAATAATCAAAATCTAAAAATTTTAGATAAAACTGTCTGATAAACATATACGTTTAATCAAATGTGTTCTTACCTGTAAATTTAACATTGACTGGTTGAGGGTTTTTACCAATAGAATGGCCTATATTACCAACACCAACGCGCCCTTCATTAACTTTTTCTGGAAAAACACCATCTTTTGGATGAAGGTACTGTACTTCGCTGTTTGGAAATATACGAAATATTTTATAATCACTAATTTTGAACAATGTTCGTAACTGAGTTCCTAAAGCTAAGCATTGTTCTTTTTTAGCTAAATATAACAAATTTTCCCCTTTTTGCATGATTGCAGCACCACTAGTCGGCATTTCAAAAATTTGTTCTTTTTGACTAGTCCATGTTATAGCATACTTTTCCTCGGTTTCAGCTGCTCGTAACCATCCACCAGTACTACCGCCAAATTTTGGCGCAAGTTTTAAGTTTAACGTTTCGGACATGTTTTGCTTTCTTAAAGTTTAATTAAAAAAATAATTTCATCGAGAAAATATCTTTTTACAATTATTTAAATTTAGCTTCTATTATATTAGCCTTTTAGTATAATTTATAGTAAATTATAAAAATTAATTGAAAATCTATAACATATTTGTTATATTCTAATTAATAAGTAAATGGGTCGATGCCCGAGTGGTTAATGGGGACGGATTGTAAATCCGTTAGCTTTGCTTACGTTGGTTCAAATCCGACTCGACTCACTCCTGATTTTGTTAATTTTTTATAAAAAATTATTAAAATCATTCTTGGTTTTTTTATTATCTTGACTTCCTTAAAAGAGTTATGTTACTATTCTATTAACAGTATAAGGGCTTGTAGCTCAGTGGACTAGAGCACGTGGCTACGAACCACGGTGTCAGGGGTTCGAATCCCTTCTTGCCCGAATTCAAATTAAAGGTTAAAAAATAGTTTTGATAGCTCCGAAAAAATGAAATTTAGATGATATAATAATGTAAAGTATTACTTAATTACGAAGTTTAACAAAAAAAAATAATGGATATTTTAAGCCTTGGATGGTCATCGCTTATGGTTATGTTTAGCTTTTCCTTAGCTCTTGTTGTTTGGGGTCGTAACGGATTTTAAAATAACCAGTTAACTAAAAACAAAGAATAATAAAACAAATGGTAACAAAAGAAATTTTTACAACAGCAGGTGTTATGTGGGCTTTAACTTTAACGGGTCTTAGCGTAGGCTTCGGGTTAATCAAAATTAGTGAAGAGGCTTAAGATACTTTAATAAGTTTATAAATAAGGATGTTAGAAATAGTTTGGTTTGGTATTGCGTTTTGCATTTCAGCTATTATTTTATTAACCGATCCGAAACCACCACTAAGTGGTGGTCAAGAAAATGGTTCCGTAGCGTTTTTAAAAAATACTAGTAGTACTAAAAATTTTGTTGAACAATCAAATTACTATTTAATCGCAGCTTTTTTAATAATATGTATTGTTTTAAACATTTCACAGTTTTAAGAACTCTTTTAAACGTTTCTTAACGATAAAGTCGCTTGTGTTTTAAGTAAATAAAAAAGTTCAACAGTATTACTTCGAATTTTTCAATATGAATAGTTGAAAGTTTATAAAAAATATAAAGCAAACCTAACAGTACCTTACTTTGCTGTTAGGTAACTAATATAATTTAATATATATATATATATCATGTACAAGTAACACTTAATTTAATGTTTTATATAATAAAAATATAATCTGGCAAAATAAAAAATTATTTTGCCAGATTATAAAAAAGACTAAACTAAATTAAAGGATAATTTAGATCTTTAGAAACGTTGTCCTTCTGGACGAGTTGTTGCATATGGCTCAAGAGTGTAAACTAAGTTACGACCGTGAGCTTCTTGACGAGTTAGACGGAATCCTGGCTCGTTCATCGGACGTTGTACGATGAAAGATAATACACAAGACTCAATACCACGAGCGTTGTCAAATCCACAAACTTTAATGTAGTAGTTTGACTTAGCCTTACGAGCCATGTTGATCTCAAATAAAATAGCTGCTGGATCTTTAATATCGAATAATGGTAGACCCCACATCTCCCAGTATGCGTTACGTGGGTGTGGATCATCAGTATACTCGATAGAAACAGCCCAGCTCTTGTTGATAGCGTATTGAATTTGCTTAGCGATCTGCTCGTCAGTTAGGTCAGGAAGGTAAGAAAAAGCTCCTTGAGTTAGTTTCATTATGATTTTGCTCCTTTGAATGAAATTTAATTATTTATCCGATGTAAAAAAGGTCTTATACGTTTGCAGTTGCAGTTGTTGCGAAGTCTGCAGTATCTGTAGACGCATAGTTGAAAGTAATATCCTTCCATAAGTCTAAAGCTGTCTGTAATGGACCACACATCTTAGCTGCATCTCTTAAGATCTGAGGACCTTCGTTGATGTAGTCACGACCTTCGTTACGAGCTAAAACCATACACTCTAAAGCAACACGGTTAGCTGTTGCACCTGATTGGATACCATCTGGGTGACCGATTGTACCACCACCAAATTGCATTACACAGTCATCACCTAAGTAGTTGATTAACTGGTGCATTTGACCACAGTGAATACCACCAGAAGCTACTGGTACACACTTACGTAGTGAAGCCCAATCTTGTGCAAAGAACATACCACAAGGTAAGTTGATGTCAGATTTAAAGTCTAGAAGAGTGTTGTAGAAACCTTTAATCATTAGAGGGTCACCTTCTAGCTTACCAACTACAGTACCAGCGTGAATGTGATCCACACCTGCCATACGCATCCACTTACAGATTACACGGAAGTTCATACCGTGGTTCTTCTGACGTGAGTAAGTTGAGTTACCTGCACGGTGTAAGTGAAGGATCATATCAGTTTTACGAGCCCACTTAGCCATTGATTGGATAGCTGTGTAACCGATTACTAAGTCGATCATAACGATGATTGAACCGATTTCGCGTGCGAACTCAGAACGCTCATACATATCTTCCATAGTTGATGCAGTTGCGTTTAAGTAGTGACCTTTAACTTCTCCACTTAGAGCTGCTGCGTGGTTTACACCTTCCATACAGTATAGGAAACGCTCTCTGTAACGCATGAATGGCTGTGAGTTAATGTTCTCATCATCCTTAAGGAAGTCTAGACCACCTTTAAGACCTTCGAATACTACACGACCGTAGTTCTTACCAGAAAGACCTAGCTTAGGCTTAACTGTAGCACCAAGAAGTGGACGACCAAACTTATCCATACGCTCACGCTCTACAACTAAACCAGTCGCAGGACCTTGGTAAGTCTTTAATAAAGCGTAAGGGAAACGCATGTCCTCAAGTCTTAGTGCTTTTACTGCCTTGAATCCAAAGATGTTACCGATAATAGAAGCTGTTAAGTTTGCTAATGATCCTTCTTCGAATAAATCGATATCATAAGCAATGTAACAGAAGTAAGTGTCAGCTGCGTTAGGTACTGGATCTACACGGTATGCTTTCGCACGGTATAAATCACAAGCAGTTAAAAGGTCAGTCCATACAACAGTCCATGTTGCAGTTGATGACTCACCAGCAAGAGCTGCTGCTGCTTCTACAGGGTCTACACCTGGTTGAGGTGTACAACGGAATAGAGCTAAAACGTCAGTTTCTTTAATTACGTATTCAGGATCCCAGTAACCCATTTTTGCATATGGAATTACACCAGATTCGTAACGCTCACTTTTAATACGAGTACGTGATTCTACGGCTTGAGACATGATAGTTTAAGAGTTATTCTAAACAATTGCTGGATTTTATATTTTATTAATAAAAAAGAAAATATAAAATAAATTTTTTATCTTACTAGATAAGTTAACAAGAAAAGTATTGGATTAATCAATTTTTCTTTATTTATTTTATTTGATGATAAAACACATATTGTATTGTTAGTACGTTAAATTAAAACTTTGTATATTATAAAATTGATATTTAGTATTTTCTTTTTTCATTTACTGTTTCATAGAACAGTAAATGAAAATAATAAAAAAATTATAAATTACCTCGTTTGAAGTAAAGTAAGAAGATAATAGCAGGTCCTGATAGAGTAACAGCGCCTAAAGATAGAAGCTGCGCAACAATATTCCAGTTCATAGATATATAAGACTTTTGAAATTTTTCTTTGAATAGTAATCTCTGATAACAATTATAGTACAATCTTTTTTAAATTTGTAATAATGAATTAAATCTTTAAAGTATTTACTATTTTAGTAAAAATCAATAATCTTTTTTTGTTTACACATATATTAATAGAATAAAAATTTAGTAATATAATACTAGTTTAATAGAGAGTAAATTAAAAAATATTAAATATAAAAATTTGCTATGTCTCACAATGTAAGAATTTACGATACTTGTATTGGTTGCACACAATGTGTTCGAGCATGCCCTTGTGATGTTCTAGAAATGGTTCCTTGGGATGGTTGTAAAGCAGGACAAATTGCATCGGCACCTCGAACAGAAGATTGTATTGGATGTAAGCGTTGCGAAACAGCTTGTCCAACAGATTTCTTAAGCATACGCGTATATCTAGGGAGTGAAACAACAAGAAGTTTAGGACTAACATATTAGGTTAAGAATTTGTAAATATTAATTTTCTTTAAATTTTTACAAACACTTGTAAAGTTTCGTAAAAAATGGCTAAGAAGAGTTTTAAACTACTTTTTCTAGTAGTAAACTTCTTAGTTATTTTTTAAGTATGGGGATGTCTCAAACAAAGTTGAATATTATAATATGATATAAAGTATAAATAGAACGAGTAAGGCTGATTGTTTAATAATATCTTTATATAGACGACGCTGCTTGATAAACATAATAGATCAGGCAGCGACACTATATTTGTTTGCAGAAAGTAGATTAATATTAAGAATTAACTCTACAATACAAATCAGTTACACATCGTTTTTGGTTTCGCGAAAAAAATTTCTTAATTAAAAAAAGAAATATTCGACAATAATGTAAAAGCAACAACATCACCACCAAAACCTCCTAAGAAAAAGCCACTTCTAAAGTTACTCCAACCTCGAGATGTTTCTAGGCGTGCCGATTCTCCATCATCTTGAAAAGACGCTAAACCATAAATAGTTAAACCAAGAGTTAAAATTAGCAATAACCCTAATGCTGATAAAAAACCAACTAGCAATGCATTTTCTGAATTTCTTAAAGGACCTAAAATATAAAAAGGTCCAATTAAAAAATATCCATGTGCCATGCCAATTTCTAATCCGCGTCTAAAAGGTGATAGTCCCTTTCTATAAATGGGTAAATTACCTAAGTAAAGTTTAGTTGCCGTTGATGTCGTTACAGGTGTTGAAAGATTTCCTACAAAGGGATCATTGTTATATGGTTTAACAAATTCACTCATATGATTTATTAAAAATAATTTTGTAGTTTCAAATTTAAACTCTATTATAGTTGTTTTTCGCTAAAAAATATTATTTTATTTCGGGATGACAGGATTTGAACCTGCGACACCCTGCTCCCAAGGCAGATGCGCTACCAAACTGCGCTACATCCCGACTTATTATAAGAAAATTATACAGTATAATAATTCTTTTTTCAATAGATATTATATTAAATACTTATATAAGTTTTATCCCTAACTAAAAAACTGATAAATTAGTCCCTAATTTTAAATTAGGTCCTAATTTTATTAGAAACTTATGCTAGAGCTTTTGTCGCTGCAATTGCTTCTTTTAATACTTCTTCGTTCTCTGGTGATAATTTAGCTTCACTACGAACACTTGGTAAGAAGTTTGGAACTGAACTTTTCAGATAGTTACGTAATTTCTGAATGAAGTTTTTAACTTCACCAACTTCTACATCATCTAAGAAGCCATTAATTCCTGAGTAAATGATAGCAACTTGCTCTTCAACTGGAATTGGAGAGTTTTGAGCTTGCTTTAACATTTCACGTAAACGCTGACCACGCGCTAACTCATTTTGAGTAGCTTGATCTAAATCTGAAGCAAATTGTGAAAATGCTTCTAATTCTGCGAATTGTGCTAATTCTAGTTTAAGCTTACCTGCTACCTGCTTCATTGCTTTAATCTGAGCTGCTGAACCTACACGTGATACTGAAATACCTACGTTGATTGCAGGACGAATACCGGCGTTGAATAAATCTCCTGATAAGAAAATTTGCCCATCTGTAATCGAAATTACGTTTGTTGGGATGTATGCAGATACATCACCAGCTTGTGTTTCAATAATAGGTAAAGCTGTCATACTACCGCCACCTAACTCATCACTTAATTTAGCAGCACGCTCTAATAAACGTGAGTGTAAGTAGAATACATCTCCAGGATATGCTTCACGACCCGGTGGACGTCTTAAAAGAAGAGACATCTGACGGTAAGCAGAAGCTTGCTTAGTTAAATCATCATAAATGATTAACGTAGCTTTACCATTATACATAAAGTACTCTGCTAAAGCAGCACCTGTATATGGAGCAATATATTGAAGAGTAGCTGGATCATCAGCATTAGCAGCAACGATAATAGTATAATCTGTTGCACCACGCTCTTCTAATGTTGTTACTACTGCAGCTACTGAAGAGGCTTTTTGACCTACAGCAACGTAAACACAAACAACATCTTCTGTTTTTTGGTTTAAAATTGTATCGATCGCAACAGATGTTTTACCTGTTTGACGGTCTCCAATAATAAGCTCTCGTTGGCCACGTCCGATTGGAATCATAGCGTCAATGGCCGTAATACCTGTTTGTACAGGCTCACAAACTGATTTACGAGTAATGATTCCAGGAGCCATTGATTCTACTAAGCGAGATTCTGTAGATTCAATTTCACCTTTTCCATCAATAGGTCGAGCTAATGCATCAACTACACGCCCTAAATAACCTTCGCCAACTGGTACTTGAGCAATTTTACCTGTCGAACGAACAGAACTTCCTTCTAAAATACCTAAACCCGTACCCATTAATACTGCACCAACGTTATCGTTTTCTAGGTTTAGTGCAATACCAATAGTTTTATCTTCAAATTCTAACAGTTCACCTGCCATAACTTGGTCTAACCCGTAAACACGTGCAATACCATCTCCAATTTGAAGAACTGTTCCAACGTTGTCTACTTTAACCTCTTGGTCGTAGCTTTCAATTTGTTGACGAATAATATTACTTATTTCATCAGGTCTAATATTGATCATAATTTAGTCCAGTTTACTTTTTTTGTGACTTAGTTCAATAACTGTTACATATTTTTATTTAAAGCTATTACAGACTTTAAATAATTTTAAGCACCTAAAAGATTACTTATCTGTCTTAATTGTCCCCTAATACTGGTGTCAATTAATTTCGACCCAATTTCAACTGTGAAGCCTCCAATTAATTTTGGATCCACTTTTAATGCTAAAGTAATTTGCTTTGCACCAGAAATTGTTTTTAACTTTTCGGCAATTTTTTGTTGTTGCTGAGCTGTTAATTGAACTGAAGATGTAATCTTTGCAATTTCAATAGATTCCTTTTTATAAGATAACTCTAAAAATTTTTCAATAATTCCTTCTAATTCACCAATTCGATCACGGTTAATTAAAAGAAGTAAAAACTTCAATACTTCATCGCCGATTTGCTCCGCTAAAATGTCTTTAATTACATTTTGCTTTGCTTTGCGACTCATTAAAGGATTTTTTAAAAATTTCTTTAATTCTTTCGAGTTTAATAAAAATTGAGAAATTATATTAATATCGTTTGTAATTTCTTTTAAAGAATCTTTTTTAATTGCCAAATCAATAAGAGCTTCAGCATAAGGTTCAGCAACCTTACTTAAAACGATTGACATAATTTATCCAATTAGTTTAGAAATATTTCTATCGATAATTTTTTGTTGTACGCTTGAAGATAATTTACCTTCTAACTGTAGAGTTACGCGCTTTAACGCTAAATCAACGACATATTCTTTAATTTGATTTCGAACATTTGCTTCAATTGTTTTAATCTGAGATTTAGCAGCTGAAGTTAAACGCTCAATTTCACTTTTTCCATCTGCTAAAATTGAACTTTTTACTTGTATTGCTGTCTTTTCAGCATCCGTTTTAATAGAATCAATAACTAATTGAGCTTGTTCTAATTGCTTTTCACTTTCTGCAAGACGTGTAACAGCTTGTTCTAATCTTTCCTCAGATTCTTGAATTGCGCCTACAATTTTTTGTTGACGCTCTGTTAAACTTTCAGACAATGCATTACTTCCCAAATAAAAGATTCCACCAACTAAAATTGTTAAATTGACAATATTTGTTTCAAAAATATCTAAATTTAACTTAATTGGTAAATCAGCAATTTGGATAGAAAAGCTAGATAAAGTTTGATTTACTAACTCCATACTTTTTTTAAAATAATTAATGACGACTTTTAAGCTACCTTCTCTCCAATTAATTTTTCTTTAATTAATTGACTAAGACCGTCTATTTGAGTATCAAGCTTTTCAAGAGCTACTACTTTTTGAGCGTCTAGATCTTTATTTGTTTTATCGATCAGATTTGCTGCGTCTTTACGTGCTTGTGCAAGCTCGCCTTCAACTATACTTTTCGCTTCATTCTCGGCTTTTGTAACAATTTCTGAAGCGTTGGTACGAGCAGTTTTTAACTTTTCATCATATTCTTTGTAAAGCTCATCAGCTGTTAAAAGTTTTGTTGATGCCTGAACTAAGTTATCATTAATAAATGCTTCACGTTCTTCCAATACTTTACCAACGGGTTTATAAAAAACAAATGTTAAAACAACCGTTAATAAAATGAACTGTAAGCCCATTACAGGTAATGTAGCATTAAAATCAAATAGTCCACCCGCGCCTTCAGTTATTGATACTAGTTGTAGCATAAACATAAAAATAAATTTTTCGTAATTTATAATAAAACAGTATCGTGAAATTCAAAAATTAACTTTTTTACTGCACCTATATTAATAGATGCAGACGTTAAAAAAATTAATTAACCAGCAAATGGGTTAGCAAATAATAGACAAAGTGCTACTACAAGTCCATAAATTGTTAAAGACTCCATGAAAGCTAGTGATAAAAGAAGTGTACCACGAATCTTACCTTCAGCTTCTGGTTGGCGTGCTAAACCTTCAACAGCTTGTGCTGCTGCTGTACCTTGACCAATACCAGGACCAATTGCAGCTAAACCAATAGCTAAGCCAGCAGCGACAACAGAAGCAGCGGAAATAATAGGGTTCATAATCTCTTTTTTTTTTAATGTTAAATTTTTTATTACTGTATTGATTAACTAACTTTACGTCAGACTAAATTATTCAATTGATTCTCCAATATACGCAGCAGATAATGTAGAAAACACTAACGCTTGTACTGAACTTGCAAAGATACCTAAAACCATTACTGGTAATGGGATTAATAGCGGTACTAATAAACATAATACCGATACTACAATTTCATCTGCTAAAATGTTTCCAAATAAACGGAAACTTAATGATAGCGGCTTTGTAAAATCTTCTAAAATATTAATTGGTAAGAAGATAGGAGTTGGTGAAATGTAACGAGCAAAGAAACCTAGACCTTTGGCTTTGAAACCACCATAGAAATAACTTATTGACGTTAATAAAGAAAGTGCAACAGTTGTATTAATATCGTTTGTAGGGGCTGCAAGCTCACCCTCGGGAAGTTGTATCAACTTCCAAGGAACAAGTGCACCTAGCCAGTTTGCGACAAAGATAAACAAGAATAGAGTTCCAATAAATGGAACCCACGGACGATATTCGTGCTCACCAATTTGATCTTTGGCTATACCGGCTACATATTCAAAAACGGACTCAACAAAGTTTTGTAAACCTTGTGGAACTTGTTGAAGATTTGCTGTGCCTAAAATACTAATTCCTAAAATAATGGCTATTACTAACCATGTAATTATTAGGACTTGTCCATGTACTGTTAAACCAGCAATATTCCAATATAAGTGTGTACCTACTTCAACAGCAGCTAACGAAAAAAACATAAACCGATTTTAAACTCAATTTGAGTATTGCAAATTTTTAGTATTGCCTAACTATATAGTATACCTAGCTAGAATCAACTAGAACAAACTAAATTAATTTTTTGTGTTTTGGCCTGTAATAATTCCTTCTGTTAAAGTTGAAATAATAAGATCGATTGATCTTACAGCATCATCATTTGCTGGAATTGGAATATCTATAATACTTGGATCACAATTTGTATCAATTAATGAAATAATTGGAATGTTTAATTTTTTACATTCTGCTACTGCAGTGGCTTCTCGTTTTGGATCAACAACAATAGCTATATCAGGAATTTGTTCCATATCTCTTAAACCTCCTAATGTTTGCGAAAGTTTCATATGTTCGCGGTTTAAGATAGCAGCTTCTTTTTTCGGTAATTTATCAAAAAATCCTTCTTCTTTTTTCTTATCTAACTCTTTTAAATAATCGACTCTCGTTTTTACAGTTGACCAGTTCGTTAATAAACCACCTAACCATCGATTATTTACATAAGCTGCATTACAACGTTGAGCGTTTTCGCTAATAATACTCTTTGCTTGTCTCTTAGTTCCAATAAATAAAAAATTTTTCTCCTCAGATGAGGCTTTACGTACATAACCTTGGGCATAATTTAATAGGCGTGAAGTTTGTACTAAATCAATTACATGGATTCCATTTTGTTCCATATATATATAAGGAAACATTTTTGGATTCCATCGGCTTGATTGATGTCCAAAATGGACACCGGCTTCTAATAATTCTGTTAAAGTAATTGTCATGTTTTTATACTAAATAACTTATGAAAATGTGATAAAGATTATAATTTACGAGAATAATACTCAATAACGTATAATTCATTAATATTTAAAGCCACCCAATCTCTCTCAATTAATGACAATACTTTACCTTTTAAAGTTTTTTTATCAAATTCTAAATGTTGAGGTAGATTAGCTAGTGCTGGAGTTTGAAGAAACGCTTCAACTAATTCTTTTGACGCCTTTGTATTTTTAACACTTAAGGTATCTCCAGGTTTACATCTAAAACTAGGAATCGAAACAATTCCATCATTTACTTGAATATGCTTATGACTTACCAGTTGTCGGGCAGCCGCAATTGTTGGTGCCAAACCTAAACGAAAAACAATATTATCCAATCTCATTTCTAACAATTGTAATAATATGTTTCCCGTTGCTCCTTTAAGTGAGCGAGCCTCTTTCATGTAATTAAGTAGCTGTTTTTCGCTTAAACCATAATTAAACCTAAGCTTTTGTTTTTCCTCTAATCGAATTGCATATTGTGTAAGTTTTTTACCTGTCGATCCGTGTTGGCCAGGTCTAGTTGTTCGAACTGCTTTTTTACTAGTCAAACCAGGTAAATCACCTAATCGACGTGTAATTCTTAATTTTGCTCCAGTATATCGAGCCATAGTTATAAAATCCTCCTTTTTTTTTATATATCTTACTATAAACAAAAAAAGAAAACAATCAAAGAATTGTAATGTTATTCTTGCATTCGAGCCTCGAGAATATTTTCTTTTATGAGATCTTTATTTGTAATTTGTATGTTTTTAGTAGTTGCAGAAGTCGACTTTACTCTTTGTTTATAGTTATTAAAGCCTGTTCCAGCAGGTATTAAACGCCCAATAATAACATTTTCTTTTAGTCCCGTTAATGCATCTTTTTTTCCACTAATTGCAGCTTCTGTTAATACACGCGTTGTTTCCTGAAAACTTGCCGCCGAAATAAAACTATCACTATTTAAAGATGCTTTTGTTAAACCTAAAACAATTGGACGGTAACGAACTGTTTGATTTTCAAATAATTTCATTTGATTAAAATTTAAAATTTCTCCTGGAAGAAATAAAATATTTGAACTTTCTTCGATTTGAACCTTCGAAGTCATTTGTTTAACAATAACTTCAATATGTTTATTTGCTATTTTTACTCCTTGTTCTGTATATGTTTTCTGAACTTCATTTACTAAAAAAACTTGCACACGTTTAAAACTTAATTGGCATGCTTTATATACCGGATATTTTTTTACATAATCGTTAAAGATAGTATCTAAAAACTCCGTGGAATTTATTAACCCGTTCGTTAAAGGCTGTCCTAACCTAACTGGAGATCCATTCTGAACACGAAATTCGAATGGAGAATTTAATTGAATAGAAAATATTTGATTTGTATCTGTTAAAATTTCAATTTTTTTATTTTTTAAATAAACGAAACCATCGCAAGGAGCTAAGATAGCTTTATTTTCAGTGGTTTTACGTGCTTCTAATATTTCTTCAATCTTTGGAAGTCCTTGAACGATATCTGCCGTTTTAAATTTTTTGAAAACTAAGGTAGCTAATGTTGAATTTTTGTTTATAAAGAAACCTTCTTCAACACGTAAAATAGTATTCTGTGATGTTAAATAAGGTTGCCCAGTTCGAATTTGGATTGTCTTCGAAGTAATTTTATAAATTTGACCCGAAATTGGGGTTTTTTGATTATCTGTTATTTCTATTCCCGCTCGGACTAAATCACCTTTTTTAATTAAAACTTTTTCCTTGTTACTATATGGAATAATTTTAAAAACGGATGGTGTTAAAAGACTAATTTGAGTACCTTGAGAATTTGTAGAGATTATTGAATTAATTACACACTTTGTTTTTGTTGTAATTTCTATTACAGCAATTTTAGTGTTCTTTTGTAAAAAATGACCCGGAGTAGCTAAGTATTTAAGAGTTGAGGATACTATTTTTGGATTTACATTTGAAATATTTGTTGTTGTAGAAATGTTTTCGTATACAAATAATTGTAAATTGGGATAAGGAAACTTTTTATTTGAAGTATTTGCTATACAATTAAATTTTATCTCGCAGTTTGAATGGGATTTTATAACATCAGCCTCTAAATGCGTTTGTAACAGCGTAAGTGGTTGGTTTGATTTAATTTCTTCCCCATGTTTATAAAAAAGTTTTTTCACCGTACGTAACTTAATTTGCGGAAACTTTTGAGGAAATCGTTCTTGTTGTAAAGTAAATCCTTTTTCTTTTTTAACGTGATATTCTTTAACGGGACGTACAAATAAATAAGTCTTACCGAGATATTTAATAACTTCCGCATAACAAAGAGTTTGTGTAATAAGATTTGGAAGAATTGAAGTTCCTGCTTCTAGAAATTTTGGGTAGGACTTTTCTACGATCTTGTCATTAGTTAAAAACAATTCTCCGGGTTTTATTTTTAATTCAAAAGTTAAATTATCTTTTTCTACTAAACCACTAATTTTTGAATATGTACGCGGGGCAATTTTTGTCCCTTCAGTTATAAATTCGTAATTATTAACAAAAAGGTTATCAAAATCGTTAACTGTAAATTGATGAGATTCTTCTTCAATCCAATATAATTTTCCGGAAAATACTATTTTAGTACTTATTTTTTTCTTATTTTTAGTAGGAGGCGTCAAATTGTAAAAAATCTTTCCACCAACACGTGTTTGGTAAGACGAATCACGCATTATTGCAAAAGGTTTTCCTTTTGATAAAATATTATTTTTACTTTCAATTAATTTAAAAATTGTATTTATTTTTTCATTTTCTTTTAAAATAAAATTTATTTCATTGTTTGTTTTATAAACTAAAGTGTTTGTTAAAGTAATCCCCGAATTAATAATTTGTATATTCGAATTTTTGGAATCTAAATTTTCAGCTAAAAATCCTGAAAGATTATTTTTTAAAGTTTGTGTAGAAATAATTTGATTTTCTTTTATTTCTGTTCCTTTTTTAAATTTAGAGTTTAGCTTTGTTCTAGATGTAAAACTTTCCGCATCCAAAACCCAAATCAAACCAGGTTGTTTAACAACATCCATTGTATATATTGTTGAACCTTTTGTGACAGTTTGATTTTCTTTTTTAATATCCTGAAAAAAGATTTCTCCAGAATTTTCAGCTTTAATATCTTTTTGATCTTCTTCTAAAGCTAAATTAGCATCTTTTTTAATTTCAACAATAATCTGGCCCTTATAGACGTTTTGTTTGTTATTTACTAATAGAATACTATTTTCAGGAACTTTAAATTCCGTGATTGTACCTTTTGAGTTGATTAACGTAATTACTATATTTTCTCTTAATGAAAAACCCTGCTCCCCATGCATCGTTCGAATTATAGGAGTGGTAGCTTTTGTTTGATAATTTATAGTACCCGCAAAAGGAGCTCGAATTTGTTTTGTTAAATCCCCCGAGAAAACTCCCCCAGTATGAAAAGTTCGCATGGTTAATTGTGTTCCAGGTTCTCCAATAGATTGAGCAGCTATAATTCCAACAGCTTCTCCTAATTCTACAAGTTTCGAATAAGATAAATGCCATCCATAACAATTACGACAAATAGAACGAGAGGAATCACAAGTTAGTGACGAACGGACTTTAAAAGGTGTTTCTGCAGAATGTGTTAAAAATAAAGCTGCCAATGCTGATGTAATTTGTGTATTTTTTTCAAAATGTTCTCCGTTTGGTAAAGTTAACGGGCGAGCTAATAAACGTCCTGTTAAATATTCAATTAAATCAACATTTTCAGCTACAGTTTGTAAATCGCTATCACTATCTAATCCCTCATTAGTCCCACAATCGTCTTCACGAACAATAATATCTTGTGCAACATCAACTAATCGTCTTGTTAAATAACCGGAATCAGCTGTTCGGAGTGCTGTATCTACAAGTCCTTTTCTTGCACCGTACGAAGAAATGATGTATTCGGTTACATTTAATCCTTCACGAAAATTACTTTTAATGGGTAAATCAATAATTTGTCCTTTTTGGTCAGCCATTAAGCCACGCATTCCAACTAACTGACGAACTTGAGAAATATTACCACGTGCTCCAGAGAAGGCCATAACGTATAAAGAATTTAGAGGATCACTTTCGCGAAAGTATGTGACCACTTCTTCTTTTAGAGTATTACTGGCATTATTCCAAATATCAATAATTTTCTGAAAACGTTCGACATTTGTTATTTGCGCTATGGAATATTTTTCAGTTGTTAAATTTACTTCACTTGTTGTTAAAGTTATTAAATCTTTTTTTGTATAAGGTACTCGTAAATCTTCAATACTTAAAGAAATTCCAGATTTTGTTGCATAATGAAAAGTTAAATTCTTTATTTTATCAACAATAACAGAAGATTTTACAATACCGTAATTATTAAAAGCTATTAAAATTAATTCTTGTAACTTTTTTTTATTAATAACTTCATTGATAAATTGAATTTCTTGTTTATTATTTTGTTGCATTTTTTAAATTTAAATTAATTAATTTAATCAAAAAGCTTATTAAACAATAATCTCCCGGGAGTCGTTTTAATAAATTTAGATAAAATTTTACCTTCGGTATCTTTTTTTATTTGTACGGTTGAAGAAACTTCATACTGCGCTGTTTTATTATTACTTATTAATGTTGTTTTATATTTTTTTATATTTTCGGTAGTATCAAGACGTACCCAAATGAAACTATGTAAGCTTATTTTCTTTTGCTGATAAGCTAATAACGCATCTTCTTTACTAGAAAAATACAATTCATTTTGTAATTCTTGTGACGGGTTAGGTGTTGTTAAATAAAAACATCCAAGAATCATATCTTGACTTGGAGTAATAATTGGTTCACCAGTTGCCGGAGATAGAAAATTATTTGGTGCTAACATCAACATTCGAGCTTCAATTTGTGCTTCTAAACACAGAGGAACATGAACTGCCATTTGATCACCATCAAAATCAGCATTAAAAGCAGGACAAACTAGTGGATGTAATTTTATTGCTCTACCTTTAACTAAGATCGGTTCAAAAGCTTGGATTCCTAATCTATGTAAGGTTGGGGCACGGTTTAATAAAATTGGATGCCCTTCCATAACTTGCTCAAGAATTCTCCAGGCTAACGCTTCATTTCTATAAATAATATTTTTTGCTGCTTTAATATTATTAACTAAACCTTCTAATATTAATCGATGAATAATAAAAGGTTGAAAAAGTTCTAAAGCCATCTCACGAGGTAATCCACATTGATGCAATTTTAATTCAGGACCAACAATGATAACAGAACGACCAGAATAATCTACACGTTTTCCTAATAAATTTTGTCTAAAACGACCTTGTTTACCTTCAATAATATTAGATAATGATTTTAAAGGCCGATTATTTAACCCAACTACAGCACGACCTCTTTTCCCATTATCTATTAATGAATCTACGGCTTCTTGCAACATACGTTTTTCGTTACGTATAATTAATTCCGGAGCCATAATTTCTTGTAATCTTGCTAAACGATTATTTCGATTAATTACTCGACGATATAAATCATTCAAATCAGATGTTGCAAATCGGCCCCCATCTAGTTGAACCATTGGTCTTAAATCGGGGGGAAGAACAGGTAAAATTTCAAGAATCATCCATTCCGGTTTTGAGTTTGTAGCTAAAAAATTTTCTAAAATCCTTAACCTTTTTATAAACTTATCTGCTTCTAAACCTTTAACCTCAGGTAATAATTGACGAAGTTTTTTAATTTCTTCACTAACATTTAATTTTTTTAAAAGTTTTTTTATAGCTTCCGCACCTATAGAAATTTGAACATCTGTTAATTCGGTTGGATTCGAGTAATTAAATGCCGCCCAATCGTTTTCTAATAACAATTGTTTATATTGAAGTTCTTTATTTTTACCAGATTCAACAACAATATAAGAATTAAAATAAATAATTTGTTCTAAAGCTTTTACAGATATATCCAAAATCGTCGCTAATTTACTTGGACGGCTTTTCACGTACCAGACATGAGTAACAGGAGAAGCTAATTCAATAAACCCCATTCTATGTCTTCTAACATTTGACTCAATAACTTCAACATTACATCTTTCACAAATTATACCTTTGTGTCTAATACGTTTATACTTTCCACAATGGCATTCCCAATCATTTACTGGCCCAAAAATACGCTCACAAAACAAACCATTCATTTCTGGTTTAAGTGTCCGGTAATTAATTGTTTCAGGCTTTGTCACTTCCCCAATTAGTTGACCATTTGGCAATTGTCTTAAAGCCCAATTTCGAATTCGTTCCGGGGAAGCTAAATTTATTTTTACATAATCAAATGATTCTTTTTTCAATTTCATATTTAAATTTAAGATCATTAAATTAATTAAGACAAAAATTTTTTTAAAATAATTTTAAATATTTTCAAAAATTCTTTTTGAACTAGTTTCCATTAAATCAACTTCGATTTCTTCGTCCTGGGCTGAGGTTTTAAAAGCTGCAATGTCTAAACATAAAGCTTGAAGTTCTCGCATTAAAACTTTAAACGATTCTGGAATTCCAGGTCGTGGTATAATACGCCCTTTAACAATCGAATTTAAAGCTGCATTTCGACCTTTCATATCATCAGATTTAATAGTTAATAATTCTTGTAAGGTATAAGCAGCTCCAAAAGCCTCTAATGCCCAAACTTCCATTTCTCCTAATCTTTGACCACCTTGCTGCGCTCGACCCCCTAACGGTTGTTGTGTTACTAAAGAATAAGGGCCTGTTGAACGAGCATGAATTTTATCATCAACTAAATGAACAAGTTTTAACATATAGGTTTGACCAACTGTTACTGGATTATCAAAATATTCACCAGTTCGACCATCTACAAGCATCAATTTTCCAGGATGAGAAGGTTCATAGATCCAGGGTGCTAATACTTTAGCTTTTTTTAATTGGTTCGTTATTAAAGCTCGGGAAGCTTCTGTTCCATGCATTTCATCAAAAGCACTAACTTTAAAGGATAAATTTAATTTATCCGCAGCTAATCCTAAAAGTGTTTCATAAATTTGTCCAACATTCATTCGGGACGGAACACCCAGTGGATTTAATATCATATCAACAGGTGTGCCATCGGGTAAATATGGCATATCTTGTCGCGGAAGAATTTTTGAAACGATACCTTTATTTCCATGTCGGCCAGACATTTTATCTCCAATTTGTATTTTACGTGTTTGCGCAATATAAATTTTAACAATTTCATTAATTCCTGGAGGTAAATCATCTCGATTATAACGTGCAAGAATTTTAATATCAATAACTCGCCCACTTGTGCCAGAAGGTACTTTTAAGGATGTATTTCTTACATCACGAGATTTTTCACCGAAAATAGCTCGTAATAGTTTTCCTTCTGGAGGATAATCTGATTCGCCTTTTGGAGTTAATTTTCCAACAAGTATATTTCCTGGTTCAACCCACTCACCAATATTAACAATTCCATTTTCGTCCAGTTTATTTAAGAGACGGTCATGAACATTTGGTAGATCTCGGGTAATTTCTTCGACCCCTAATTTAGTTTGACGAACTTCAATTTCAAATTTTTCTATGTGTAACGAAGTATAAAGATCATCATAAATTAAACGTTCACTAATAACAAAAGCATCTTCATAATTGTAACCTTCCCAAGGCATATAAGCGATTAAAATATTTTGCCCTACAGAAATTTCACCACCTTGAGTAGATGAACCATCAGCTAAAACTTGCCCTATCGTTATTTTTTCTCTTAATTTAACTAAAGGAACTTGGTTAATACATGTATCTTGATTTGAACGAGAATATTTTATTAATGAATAGGTTACAAGATTTCCTTGCAAATCTTTTATTATTATTTGGGTTGAATTAATTTCACAAACATGTCCATTATGAAAACTTAATAGTACCATTCCCGAATCTCGGGCTGTTTGAGCTTCTAATCCAGTTCCTACGAGAGCGGTTTCTGGATATAATAAAGGAACTGATTGTCTTTGCATATTAGAACCCATTAAAGCTCGGTTCGCGTCATCATGTTCTAAAAATGGAATAAGAGCCGCCGCTAACGAAACAACTTGAATCGGAGAAACAGCTATGTAATCAACTTCGGTAGCTTTAACGTTAAGTAATTCTTGAGCATAACGTACAGGTACTATGCTATCAATAATGAAACCTTTATCATCAAGAGCAATATCACCAGCTGCTAAAAATTTATTTTGTTCTTCTGTTGCTGTTAAATATGTTGGGTAACCTTCTCGAAAGACTTGACCATTTTTTACTGGGTAAAATGGAGTCTCAATAAAACCATAAGAATTAATTCGTGCATATGTTGCAAGTGAACCAATTAAACCAGCATTTGGACCTTCAGGCGTTTCAATTGGGCAAATTCTACCATACTGACTTGGATGAATATCTCGAATAGCATAACCCGCACGATCACGTGTAATACCACCTGGACCTAAAACAGATAATCTTCGTTTGTGAGTTAATTCCGCTAGTGGATTCGTTTGATCCATAAATTGCGACAGAGGATTCGAGCCAAAAAATTCGCGAATTGACGAAACTAAAGGTTTTGGATTTACTAAAACACTAACCCGCAAGTATTTTGGTTCACAATTATTTATGCGTTCACGAATAATTCGTTCTAAACGATTTAAACCAATACGAACTTGATTTTGTAGTAATTCGCCAACTGAGCGAACTCGTCGGTTTCCTAAATGATCAATATCATCACTTTCCGCTTGGTTTATTTTAAATTGAATCAATTCATTCACAATAGCTAACGCATCTGTTATCGTTAATATTCGAATATTATTATCAATTTGTAACCTTAAACGTTGATTTATTTTGTAACGTCCAACTAAACCAAGGTCATAACGTTTCGGGTCAAAAAATCTTGCATATAATAAATTTTGGCCGCCTAAAACGGTTGCAGGTTCACCTGGTCTTAATTTGTTTGCAATTTCAATAAAAGCATCTTCTAACGTAATGCTTTGATCCTCTGCAATAGTTTTTTGAAAAAATTCAAAATTTTCTAAACGTTTACGTAAATCTTCAGTGGATAAACCGAGAGCTTTTAAAAAAATAAAAGCAGATAATTTTTTTGCTTTATCTACTTTAATATAAATCTTATCGTCTTTATCAACTTCAAAATTAACCCACGTTCCACGATTCGAAATTAAACTTGCTGTGCAAATTTGAAAATTATTTTTCTGCGTTTCATTTTTAAAATAAATACCAGGACTTCGAACTAATTGATTAATGACGACACGCTCGATCCCATTAACAAAAAAAGTTCCTTGATTCGTCATTAAAGGAATTTCTCCTAAAAAAACTTCATTTGTTTTGACATCACCTTTTTTTACATATTTTAATTGAACATTAATAAATAAACGGACGCTATACGTTACATCACGATGACGTGCTTCTTTTAACGAATATTTTGGTTTTTTAATTTTATATAATTTTGTCAATAAACTTAGTTCAAGTTCTTCAGCATAATCTCGAATAACGGAAAAGTTTTCTAATTCTTGAAGCAAACCTTTCTCAAGAAACCAACAATAACTAATCCGTTGAGGCTCTAATAAATTGGGTAACAAATATTTATAGATATTTTTTTCTCTTGTAAACATTTTTATAAAAAATTGTTTTATAGATTTCCATAAAGTTCAAAGAATTATTGTTTTAGAATTTGTATCCTAATGTTTATTAAAAGTTAAAAAATAACCTTTTTTAAAGCTCGTTTTAAATAGCTTTGGTTGTCTAGGATCACATTCAATTTTTTTTCTTAACCGGTGTACATAAATATCGACAAGTCTTAATTCATTTGATAATAATGATTTGTATCCCCAAACTTTTTCAAGAATAAATGTACGGGGCAAAATTTGTTCCGGATAATGACAAAATAATCTAAATAACTTGTATTCTAACTTTGTTAATTTTTTTTTCGTATTATTTACCGTTAAGATTAGACAATTACTAGATAAGTCGTATTTATTAATTGAAATATTATTACATTTTAAACTACGTTGAAGATTTAATGTACCTTTTTCAGCTGTAGTATATTGAAAAATAAGAGAAATAGAATTTGTTAACTCTTTAAGTATAAAAGGTTTTATTAAATAGAGAATGACGCCTAATTTTAAGCATAACAAACGATGAGGCTCATTATTAAAAGCTGTCACGATAATAACAGGAATAGATTTGGGTTGTAAAATTGTCACAAAAAAGATATAGATATTACTATTATCTAAAACTATATCCGATATGACAAGATCAATTGTATGATTGAATAAAATATCTTGTGCAATATTAGTCGTTCGAGCTGTGTATATTTTAAAACCTTGTAATTGAAAATAGCTTTGTAAAAAGGAGAGTAAATCTAAATCCTGTTGAATAAGAAGAATATTTTTCCTGTTTCGCACAAAAAACTAATTTGATAATGTTTACAGCAAAAAAAATTACCACTATAATAAGTCTAAGGAAATTGAAAATTTATAGAAAAAAAGTTTTCGCAGTTTTCAAATATGATGGCGAGTGTAGCCAAGTGGTTAAGGCACTGGGTTGTGGTTCCAGCATTCGCGGGTTCGATTCCCGTCATTCGCCCATAAATAATTTTTTTACCTTCTTTTATAATTGTTGCGTTTCTAAGAAGACATTTAGAAATTTTGCTATTTTAACAGCTTCATTTTCAATTTGAGTCAAAGTTAAAACTAAACCCGGTCCTGTTACTGGAATTTCTCGATTATCTTTTAAGGAAAGGAATAGTTGGCGTTTTGGATTTAAACCATCTTTTATGACCATTTTTACAGATTTTATTTCTTCAAATGTAAATTGAAGTTTAATTTCCCGATACTTTCCTGGAAATCCTTTTCGATAAACAGTTATTTGTTTTGCTAATTTATCATATTTAGTGTAACCAAATCCAACATTCCACCAAACAGTTAATCCTAAAAAAATACCGACCAACGTACCAACCGTCCCATAAAATGTTAGGGTTAGCCCTTGAGGTAAATATGAAATTAACTTTGAATTTGTAAAAATTAATAAGTTAACTTTAAAAAAGCTCGAAAGACCTGACAAGAAGAATCCTAAACCGCCTAAAGTAACACAAACAGCCCAAAAGATATTATTTAACTGACGAGAGCCTTTAACATAACTTATAAATAAGTTCTGGTCTTGCTGTTCAAAAGAATTATTCATTTTATTAAAAATAAATTAGATAATACATTAATTCTGTTATATATCATAATCATAAAAGTTTCGCAGTATAAATTTTTTTGAACATCTTAGTGAGTTAATTAATATATTATTTAAGTTGAAAAGAATAACTACTACTATAATTTTATAAAATTCTGGTATGTAAAATTAAAAACAAATAAACGAATAATTTTATCTGTAGACAAAAGGAATATAAATTAAAAAATTTCTACTCAACTACTACTTTGACCTACTCGTTTAAATTCCACGGTGACAATTTCGCTTCATAAAAACGGATAGTAAGTAGGCCATAAATTTGAAAATACCACATTAAGGCTATTTAACCTAGATTAATCGAATTGTTCGTAACCCAAAGTAAAGACCCGCAGATACGCTAAACATTAAGGTCATTAATAAAATGTAACCTAAAAAAGAACTCATAAAAATCTTTATTGCTAAACTAATTATTGATGTATACTAATTATATCTTTAAAGTAAAAATTGTAAATATTTTTTCTTTTATTCATTTAGGCAAAATTTTCTAACAACCGGGTTTTGATAAATAAAAAATTGTAAAAAATTAATTTTGACGTGTCTGAAATAAAAATAACACAACGAAAATTACTGAAAATATTTTCTCGTATTTTTTTCAAATTAAATTTTAATTTAACTAATAATACTGAAACTGTACTGAGTTTAGAATTATTACCAAAACAAGAACAAAAAAAATTATTAGAAATAACAGCCGCAGAATTGCAAAATTTTTTAACTAAAAATAAAAAACGAACTTCAACAAATCTTTTATCAGGAAAGTCGAGATTAAAAGTTATAGTTAATCGTTGCTATTCCAGGTTTTTATTTTATCGTTTGGGAAATACACATAATTCTAGTATCGACCCTTTATATGAAAATCATCTGGTTCAATTATTTACAGAAAATGAAGAACTCTTTTTATTACTCAGTGTCGACATGATATCGTTAAAATCAAAAACACTCTTACAAAATGTTTTTTCTTCAACAATATTACAAGATAATAGCATTCTTTTTGAAAATTTAATCGAGCACAATATTATCCGAATTAGTGAAATTGTTAGTCGTTTAATTTTCTTAAAATTTGAAAATTTTCCGAAGATTAGAAAAGAACTATATTCTCAAAAGTTTTTGTCATATCGGACCTTCGAAAATTTTAAAAATAATATACTATGGCAAAATTATTTCAATTATTACATTAAAAAACCATCAAATTTATACGATAACAAAACAGCATTATGGGTTTTAAGTAAAAAAGGCATTGCTCAGGAATGGATTTATTTAGATTCAAGTCAGGATCTTAAATCTTTAGAAAAGATACAATTATTTATTATTTTATTAATTGAGATAAAGGATTTTGGTATGACTCGACTTAGTGTTACAGGTAAAAGCTTTAAAAATTTTATATTAACAAAAATTTTATAAAACTTACGTAAGTTTATTCTAAATAAATTTACGTAAGTCCAAAAATCTTTATAATCCAAATTGATTTCCTCGGCGGTATTGTAAAAACGCCGCAACAAATAATCCTAAAATCGTAACAGGCACTAATCCTAGAACAATACCAGATAGTAATACTTCAACCATGTTTATTATTTTTCTTATTTTTTAATCTTAAAGTTCTTTAAATAACCCACTTTCCAAAATATCTTCACTCTGAATAGTTACTAGATCTGCCTTTGTTAAAATTTGACCGCCCGAATTAAACATTCTATTCGCGTGACGCATACGAGCTGTATCAATAGCATTACTAATTGTTCGTGCATTAGCAAATAAAGGCAAGTTCTGACGCTTTTCGATATATTGTAGTAAAGCTTGTTCCGCATCCGGTGTTAACTTATACTGTTGCTCATCTAAAATTAATTTTCCAATTTGGATTAATTCCTCAGGTGTGTAATCTGGAAAATTGATATGATTCGCTACTCGCGACGATAGTCCAGGATTCGATTCATAAAAACTATCCATTCGATCTTTATAACCAGCAAAAATAACAACTAAATCTTCTCGTTGGTTTTCCATTACCTGTAAAAGAATTTCAATCGCTTCTGCACCATAATCTCTTTCATTATCTGGTTTATAAAGATAATAAGCTTCATCAATAAAAAGTACACCACCCATTGCTCGCTTTAGTACTTCTTTTGTTTTTGGAGCTGTGTGACCGATATATTGGCCTACTAAATCATCCCGTGTTACAGTAATTAAGTGACCTTTTTTAATATAACCTAATTTATATAAAATATCAGCCATCCGATTTGCTACTTCCGTCTTTCCAGTACCAGGACTTCCTGTAAAAGACATATGTAAGCCAACAGAATTAGTATTTAAACCTAATCCTAGGTTTTTTCTTAAACGTTGAACTAATAATAAAGCAGCAATTTCTTTAATACGGGCCTTTACAGGAGCTAAACCAACCAAATCTTCTTCTAGTTGATCAATAATATCTTGTATATTAGTGTTGTTGTACTCTTCTTGTAAATTAATAGACATTCTTTTAACTAGATGCTTTTATTACTTTAATCTAGTATATCATAAATTTTTAATTTGGGTAAATTCGGATTCGCTTATTTTGATTTTCACCTACAAAAAAACTTCTTAACCCATAATGTTGAATAATTTCTTGTTGTAATTTTTGAATTTCAGGTACGGATGAATTCAACTCTAAAGCCATACCTTTTAAAATAACGTAATTCTCAATCAATAAATGAATTTCTTCAATAGGGGTGATATATTTTCGAATCAATGTATTTTTCGCTTGCGCAAAATAATCAAATTTTTTCTTTTTATCGTGTTGGATAATTCTTGTTAAAGCTTTTTTTATTTGCACTAAACTGGTCGTATTAATTGCATGAATTTGGATTTTATTATTTTGGGCAAATTGCTTTAAATTTTTATTATTTTTAATAACATTGGTTAAACCTAGAATAGTATTAGCTAATTCAATTTCTGTAACTAGCGTAATTGGTAAACCTAATGTTTTTATTAAAGAACGGACAATTTCGCTATTTATACCATAACTATAAAGAGAAATACTTTGCCTATTTGCTAGTATTTTTTGAGAAGTTTTCATTCTCATTTCAGTTAGTTTTGATGATATCTTTAATTTTTTTTCCTTTTTCGATTTTTTTGTTCGGGTTTTAGTTTCCGATTTTTTTAGTAAAGCTTTTGTCACTGCTGTTGAGTATCTATCCCCAACATAATTTGGTTGATTTGTAAAGTCACTTTGGACATAGTAATTATCACTTGGTCTAAAAAACCTTGTCTCAAGTAATGGAAATTTATTTTGGAGTAATAAATCTACTGATTGTTCAACATTTTGATGAATAATAAAAGTTTTACTATCTTGTACTTCAAGTGCTATATCAAAAGTTGCACTAGCTTTTCTTTCTAAAACACTCTTAGGAGAACCTCGACGCTTAGATTCCTCATCACCTAACGTAACATATTGTATCCCTCCTACTAAATCTGTTGTTGTAGGATTTTTTAGAACATTTGCTAATGTATTTCCATGCGTCGTTCCAATTAGTTGAATTCCTCGTTGTGCAACCGTTCGAGCTGCGTCAGCTTCAAGAACTGTTCCAATTTCATCAATAATGATAACCTCTGGCATATGATTTTCAACCGCTTCAATCATTGTTTGGTGTTGATCTTCTGTCCTAGAAACTTGCATTCTTCTAGCTTTCCCGATTGAAGGATGAGGTAAATCACCATCTCCAGCAATTTCATTAGAAGTGTCAATAATTACTACTCGCTTTTGCTGAATATCCGCTAAAATTCGGGCAATTTCACGAATAATTGTTGTTTTTCCAACACCAGGTTTACCTAAAATTAATATAGACTTATGTTGATCCAAGATGTCTCGAATCATATTAATGTTACCAAAAACTGCACGCCCAATTCGACAAGTTAAACCAATAATATTTCCTGTGCGATTTTTAATAGCACTTATCCGATGTAATGTCTTTTCAATTCCAGCTCGATTATCGTTACTAAATTTACCAATTTTTTTAATTGTAAAATCTAAATCTTGCCACCCAATAGTTCGGTACGATAAATAAACTGTTTTATCGAAAAATCTAGCTTCGGGACGACGACCTATATCTAAAACAATTTCAACTAATTCATTTTTATTTGGATGTTTTTCCAAACTATTTTTTATGTCGATCGGCAAAACTGTAAGTAGTTTCCCTAAATCATTAGTTAATAACATTATTTATGCTCTTTTAAGACTTGTCATAAATAATTATACTCTTGCTATTCGGATTTACTTAAAAAAATCATATAACAATGCGAATGAAAGTTTATTGAAAGCTAGTGAAGAGACTTGAACTCATAACCGACTGATTACAAATCAGTTGCTCTACCAATTGAGCTACACCAGCATGATAAATTATTAATACTTATAACTATTCTACCAAATTTATTTTCTTTGTAAATATTAAATTTAAGATCTAATAAGAAGTTGACCATTTATTAGCATTAAAAAATTATACGTTTAAAAGGAGAAGATGGGATTCGAACCCACGGTACTTTTAAAAAGTACATCAGATTAGCAATCTAAAGCTTTCAACCACTCAGCCACTTCTCCATTTTCTTGTTCTGCACTTATTGTAAAATAAAATGTCAAAAAAAGCGAGTGACGCGATTCGAACGCGCGACATTAACCTTGGCAAGGTTACGCTCTACCCCTGAGCTACACTCGCAAAATCTATTCATATATTAACAAGAATTCAATTTTCTGTAAAGCTAAAAAATTAAATAATAAATAAAATGAAAAACAAACCAATTAAGAAGTTAATCTTAATTGGTTATTAACGAAACAAAGATTAGAAATTCATTTCTGCGGCTTGAACTTTTTCAAACTGCTTCTTCTTTAAAACAAGAAGAGTTTGAGCAACCGTTACTGTGAAGAAGAAAAGAATCATTCCTTTTACACGGTTAGGGTTCTGTAAGATAATTTCTGTTTCTGTTTGACCAAATCCACCAACATTAGGGTCATATGTTAAGGCTTGATCAACTTTAACTGTAGTGCCTGTTGTTACTGCAGCTTGTAAACCTTTCGGAATAGTTTGTGTAACACTGTCTCCACTTGTTGTTTGGATAATTACATTAGTTGCACCATTTGAACCTTCTTCAATAGTTGTAACTTGACCAGCTACTGTTGACGTTACTAGGTTATTGTTACTCTTTTCACCACTAGGATACACTTGACCACGTCCGCGATTTGCACCTACGTAGATCGGATAGTTTAAATAATTAACATTTTTATCTACACCAGGATCTGGTGATAGTACCGGAAAATTAATTTGTTGGTTTTTGCTACCATCAATTGGTCCTACAACTAAAATATTGGGTTTCGTTTTACTGTATGGAGAAATAAAAACACCTTTTGTTTTTGCTTTTAATTCATCTGATAAACGATCTTTAGGGGCTAATGTAAAACCTTCGGGTAAAACAACAACTGCACCTACATTTAATCCACCTTTTGTTCCAGCAGCGGTTACTTGTTGTGAAGATAAATCATAAGGAACATCTACAACGACATCAAAAACGCTATCTGGTAAAACTGCTTGAGGAGCTTCAACTTCAGTTAGTTTTTGTGCTAAATGACAGTTTGCACAAACAATACGACCTGTTGCTTCACGAGGACTTTCGTATGCTTGTTGAGCAAATACAGGATATGCATAAGCTGTTTTTGGAACAATTAATCCAATAAATAAACTTAAGATTACGAGAGCTAATTTACTCTGCTGAATGAATTTCTTCATAAATATTTTTAAAATTTGGTATTAATATAATAACATAATACTCTATTATACTATTTATCTTCTATATTTTTCTTGGGAAATTAAGTAAATTACATAATCGGTAACTTTCTATATTATTTTTTAACCCTCCAATTCTTTTGAAGGGTTTTGAATTTTTTATCAATTTATTTTAGTTAAGACTCCTTTTTTAGTAAAACAACAATACCAGCTCCTACAAGATATAGACTTAATAATGCAAAAGAAAGTAATAACTGCGTTATAGGATCCGTAGATGGGGTAATAACAGCAGCAATTATTGTTACTAAAATAACAACATATTTCCAATAGCTTAACATTTTTTGACCTGAAACAACTCCTAGTAATCCCAATAATACTTGAATTACAGGAACTTGAAAAGTTAATCCTGTACTAAAAATTAATACAGCAACAAAGTCGAAATATTGATCAAAGGACCAAAAAGGTTCAACAATGTCAGCCCCATAATTAATAAAGAATGTTAACGCAGCAGGGATTAAAAAAAAGTATGAGAACCCTAACCCAAGAAAAAAAAGAAGTCCAGAACCTAATGTCACGGGAATAATAATATCTCGTTCTTTTTTCGTCATGGCTGGAAATATATATAAAGCCAATTGATATAATATAGCTGGACTACTAATTATTAAGCCAGAAAAAAAAGCTATCTTAACTGAAGCAAAAAAATATTCTCCTGGTGCAAATTGTAGAAACTTAATTCCCGGTGCCGGTGCTTGAACAATTTTTACGATGCTTCCAACATTCACAAAAGACATTAGTGTAAAAATAGTTAAAATCAGGAAACAAAAAAGTAATCGTTGGCTAAATTCCTCAACATGTTCGGAAAGAGCCATTTCATCATCTTTAATGCCTTGAAAAGCCTCTGGTAACGTATTAATATCTGAATTTATTGACATTGCATTTCTGAAAACTTTAACTTTAAAAAGGTTGAGCTAATAAATAAAAAAGCTTTATCTTTATATAATCTATTTTAAGCTTGTCCTGCTGTCTTTTTCGTTAAATTATCAACAATTAGACATTCTGTTGTTAAAACCATAGCAGCAATGGAAGAAGCATTTTGTATTGTTGATCGTGTAACTTTTGCTGGATCAATAATCCCTTCTTCAAACATGTTACAATATTGGTTTGTTGCTGCATTGTAACCTATTTCAAAATCTAATTTTTGTACCTTCTCAAGAATAACCGCACCATTCTGGCCGGCATTTTCAGCAATTTTTATCTGGGGAGCATTTATTGCTTCAGCTAATATTAAAGCTCCAATTAATTCATCCCCCGTTAAATTTTCAGTTGCCCAATCACGCAAACCTGGAGCAATGTGTACGAATGTCGTACCACCCCCAGGAACTATTCCTTCTTCAACAGCTGCCTTAGTTGCATTTACGGCGTCCTCTAAACGTAATTTTTTGTCTTTCATTTCAGTTTCTGTAGCAGCTCCAACTTTAATAACAGCAACTCCACCACTTAATTTAGCTAAACGTTCTTGTAATTTTTCTTTTTCATAGGCCGAATCCGATGTTTCTAATTGTCTACGAAGTTGTTCACAACGACTTAAAACTCCAACTTTATTAGCATCGGAAATTATTGTCGTAGATTCTTTTCCAATAATTACTCGGCGAGCCGTTCCTAATGATTGTAATTCAATAGATTCTAAACTAAGCCCAGCTTCTGCTGAAATAACTTCTCCGTCTGTTAAGATAGCTAAATCCTCTAACATTGCCTTGCGTCTATCTCCAAAACCTGGAGCTCGAACTGCTACAACGTTTAAGATACCCCTCATTTTATTTACAATTAAAGTAGCTAAAGCTTCTTTTTCTACCGTATCCGCAATAATCAATAATGGTTGATTTGTTTTAGCAATTAACTCTAATGTTGGTAAAAGATCTTGCTTAACTAGTGTTATTCGTTTGTCGGTTAATAAGATGTATGGATTTTCTAATCGAACTTCCATTTTTTCGGAATTTGTTACAAAGTATCCCGAAATAAAACCTCTATCAAATCCTAAACCTTCGGTAACTTCTAATTCATTCGTTGTCGCTTTACCTTCCTCTAATGAAATTAAACCTTCTCTTCCTACTTTATCTATTGCTGATGCAATTAGTTCCCCAACTTCTGTGTCATTACCTGCTGAAATTGTAGCAACTTTTGTTATATCAGAAAGACTTTCAATAGGACGAGCTAATTCTAGAATTTCATTTATGATATATTGAGTTGCTTTTTCTAAACCTCTTTTTAAAACAATAGGATTAGCACCTGAAGCTACGTTTCTCATTCCTTGTTTAATAATAGCATAGGCCAAAACTGTGGCTGTTGTAGTACCATCGCCTGCCACATCATTTGTTTTTGCAGCAGCTTGTCGAATCAAGGCAACACCAGTATTTTCGAGATTATTCTTCAATGAAATTTCTTTGGCAATTGTAACACCATCATTAACAATTTGTGGTGTACCGAATTTTTTATTAAGGACTACATTACGACCTTTTGGTCCTAATGTTATAGAAACAGCTTCCGCGAGGATACCCATTCCTTTATCTAAGGCCTTTCTTGCTTGATCTTGATATAATATTTTTTTTGAAACCATTATTTTACTAAGATAAAAGAAATAAAGTTAAATAAATGATATAAAGATTAATTAGCTCAGGCTGGACTTGAACCTGCGACCTTGGGCTTATGAGTCCCCTGCTCTAACCAACTGAGCTACTGAGCCATACAATTTTTTTGCTTAATACTATTTTAATATAAATAGCGTTTATTTAAAAGTTTTTTCTATTTTTAGAATATGTGGAAAACCACCTCTTCAATGTTTTTGAGAAAACTCTTAAAATACATAGTAGATAAAAAGATAATCAAAATAAGTTACATGGGAAAAGTTATTGGTATTGATTTAGGAACTACAAATTCAGTTGTAGCAGTAATGGAAGGCGGAAAACCTGAAGTTATAACGAATGCCGAAGGACAAAGAACTACGCCATCTGTAGTTGCTTATACAAAAAAAGGGGAATTATTAGTCGGACAAATTGCAAAACGTCAAGCTGTAATTAACCCTGAAAACACATTTTATTCTGTAAAAAGATTTATTGGTCGAAAAACGAATGAAGTTACAGAAGAGTTACGTCAAGTTTCTTATAAAGTTTTACAAACTGATCAAATTATTAAGTTAGATTGTCCAGCTTTAAAGAAAGAATTTGCCGCGGAAGAAATTTCTTCGCAAGTTTTAAGAAAATTAGCAGATGATGCGTCAAAGTATCTTGGAGAAAAAGTAACGCAAGCCGTTATTACAGTTCCTGCTTATTTTAATGATTCACAACGTCAAGCAACTAAAGATGCGGGTAAAATTGCTGGTTTAGAAGTTTTACGAATTATTAATGAGCCTACAGCAGCTTCTTTATCATACGGTTTAGATAAAAAAGACAACGAAACGATTTTAGTTTTTGATTTAGGAGGAGGAACTTTTGATGTTTCAATCCTAGAAGTAGGTGATGGTGTTTTTGAAGTGTTATCAACATCAGGAGATACTCACTTAGGTGGAGATGATTTTGATGAAAAAATTGTTCAATGGTTAATTAAAGAATTTACAGAGCAAGAAAATATAGATTTAACGAAAGATAGCCAAGCTCTTCAACGTTTAACAGAGGCCGCAGAAAAAGCAAAAATTGAATTATCAACTCTTGTTGAATCTAGTATTAATTTACCATTCATTGCCGTTACTCCAGAAGGCCCAAAACATTTAGAAAAAGTTTTAACTCGTGCTAAATTTGAAGAGCTTTGTGATTCCTTAATCAAACGTTGTCGCAATCCAATTGAAACAGCGTTAAAAGATGCAGAACTAACGTCAGCCTCTATTGACCAAAACGTGTTAGTTGGTGGTTCAACACGTATTCCATCAATACAAGCTTTAGTGGAGGATTTGTTAGGAAAAAAACCTAATCAAAATGTTAACCCTGATGAAGTTGTAGCTGTGGGAGCAGCTGTTCAAGCAGGAGTTTTAGGAGGGGAAGTAAAAGATATATTACTTTTAGATGTAACACCATTATCATTAGGATTAGAAACATTAGGAGGTGTAACAACAAAAATTACTCCTCGTAACACGATTATCCCTACGAAAAAATCAGAGACTTTTTCAACAGCTGTAGACAATCAGCCAAACGTAGAAATTCATGTATTACAGGGTGAGCGAGAGTTAGCTAAAGATAATAAAAGTTTAGGAACATTTCGTTTAGATGGAATTGCTCCCGCTCCACGTGGAGTACCTCAAATTGAAGTAACTTTTGATATTGATGCAAATGGAATTTTATCTGTAACTGCAAAAGATCAAGCAACAAATAAACAACAATCGATTACTATTACTGGAGCATCGACTTTACCAAAAGATGAAGTAGAAAAAATGGTTAAAGATGCTGAGGAAAATGCTGCAAAAGATAAAGAAAGAGCAGAGCAGATTGAAATTAAAAACCAAGCAGATTCGTTAACGTATCAAACGAAAAAACAAATTGAAGAATTAGGGGATAAATTAGAGCAATCAGAGTCTGAGACTATTACTAAATTACTGGATAATTTAGAATCAGCAAGTAAAGCTGAAAACTATGAAGAAATGAAACGACTAACAGAAGAGGTAAAAACAGAAATGTCAAAGGTTGGACAAAAAATTTATAGTCAAGGACCTGAAACATCTAACGTTCCGCCGGACGATGTTATCGAAACAGATTTTTCAAGTGAAAAAGACTAATTAAAAATTTTTAATAGGTCCTTTTTTACCAAGCCGCTTATTTTCGTTTACTCTTAAATCTATCAAAAGACATAATTTTCATTATGTTAATTATGTCTTTTGTAAGAGTTTTAATTTAGTATTAAATATTAAACCGACAACTCTTTTCTCCATATTTTTAAAATATGAAAAATATAATAAAACATTTTTGAAAAGCTTTATATTTGGATAAAATTATAGAAAATAAAAACAGTAAATATAGTTCTTTTCACTCCAAATTATTTAATGACAAATCTGATAATCTTTTAAGGACAATACGAAAACTTAGTTCTCAGACAGAATTAACGACATTAAATAAAACTGATTTTCACGTTCTTAAAAAATCTCTAGATAGGCAAAAATTTTATCTGCAAAAATCTCAAGATTTGAACTTTTACCCAACTAAAATTGCAGATCTAAGAAAAAAAGAAAATACGTTGAGTATTTGTCTCTTATTAACAAATATTTATAGCTAAAATTTAGATGAAATTATTTCGTTTTGTTTTTTTCTTTGGTGGATTTTTTATTTCAAATCTTTTTGATACAACGGTAGGAAGCTTATTTCAATGGCCAATTCTTGGATCAGCCTTTATTGTTGCAAATTTTGAATTATTTAATAAAGTTTATTATGAAATAGTTCGAGCTATTTCTTTACAACAAAAGAAAAAAAATCGTTATATAATAAGATCACTATCTTACCTCAACTATTTTAAACAAGGAATTATCTATGGTTTTATAGTTGATGCATTTAAACTGGGAAGTTAATTAAAAAAATTATGACGACAGATTTTCAAATATTTTCAGCTTTAATGATCGCTTTAGTAGCGGCCCTATTTGCTATTAACTTAGGACGATCTTTGTACATATAATTTATTAGAACTACAAAGATAAATTTGGGATCTAACTGCCATAGTGAAGATTCCAAAACTAAACAAAGTAAAATTTACTAATTTTTTGGGGAATTTAATCGGCAAAATAATATATTATTAAATTAAAAATTATTTTATACTGGCACGATAAATTTTGAACCATGCCAGTTGCTACTATAAGTATCATAGCTTTGGCTATTATCCACGAACAATTTTATCACTTGAGCTTACAAATGCTAAAGCTAAAGAAATAGGAATAATAACAATAATTACAGCTAAGAAAACACTACTTAAAAATGCGCTTAGTGATGGTGTCATAAGATTAAATAATTTTCAAACTTTTCGAATTAACTATAATTATAGTACTAATTGAAAATTTAAAAACATTAATATTTTCCAATTACGTATGGTAATAATGCTGCCGTACGAGCTTGTTTAATTAATTTTGCTATTCGTTTTTGTTGCTTTGAACTTATACCTGTACTTCGGCGTGGTAAAATTTTACCTTGCTCAGAAATAAAGTTACTTAATTCTTCAACGTTTCTATAATTTAACGCTTGAATATCGAAATCTAATGCTTGTTTCGTCATTTATAATTATTTATTTGATTTCTTTAAAAATTTCATGTTTTTTTGTTACCGGAGAATATTTCTTTAATTCTAATCTTTCTGTTGTGTTACGACGATTTTTACTTGTATAGTATCTGTATACTCCGGCTTCTGTTCGATGCTCTAGAGTTACCTGCCCGCGGCCACCTTTACTTTTAGCCATAATAGCGTATTAAATTTATATATTAATTTTATAATTTTTATCTCATATTTTATAATAATTAAACGTATTACGCAACATGAAATTCAATAGCGGGAAACGGATTTGAACCATTGACCTTCGGGTTATGAGCCCGACGAGCTACCAAACTGCTCTATCCCGCAATTCTCTTTGCTATAATATTTATTAACATACCAAAGGTTATTTTGTCAATACGAATATAATAAGCTCAGGATGAAAAAACGTTTCTTAAGTGTTATTATAAAGAAAATATTTTACCAATAAATTAAGAAAATTAATGTATGACTCAAGTTATTGTTATAACATCCGGTAAAGGAGGTGTTGGAAAAACAACAACTACGTCTAATATCGGTATGGCATTAGCCAATTACGACTTTAAAACGTTACTGATTGATGCCGATTTAGGTTTAAGAAATTTAGATTTATTACTAGGTTTAGAAAATCGTGTTATTTACACAGGCACTGACGTTATTTTAAAAAATTGTCGTTTAGAGCAGGCTCTTATAACGGATAAACGCCAGCCAAATTTAACATTCTTTCCTTTATCATCAAATGCTAACGCTAATTTAATGACACAAGAAGAATTTGAAATTCTATTAAACAAATTAAAACCAAGCTATGATTACATCTTAATTGATAGTCCTGCTGGTATTGATTCTGGGTTTAATTTGTCCGTTTGTGGTGCCAATAAAGCAATTGTTGTAGTAACACCAGAAATACCTTCAATCCGAGATGCAGACAAAGTGATTGGTCTTCTACAAACAAAGGATGTCAAGGAAACTTATCTTTTAATAAATCGAGTAAGGATTGACATGATTAATGCCGAAAATATGATGTCAGTTGACGATGTTAAAAGTATTCTTGGGCTACCTTTAATTGGTATTGTACCAGATAGTGAAAACATTATAATAGCTTCTAATCGCGGGGAACCAATTGTTCTTGATCAGGACGCGTCATTACCTCGTTTAGCGTTCGAACACGTAGCCCGTCGTTTAAAAGGAGAAGAATTTGAACTTATTGATTTAAATGAAGTAAAATCAAAAAACATTTTCAATAAATTTTTTTCAAAACTTAAAAAAGCTTAAGCTGAAGTTTTAAGGAAATTTTTGTAGAGAATCATATTTGTTAAACTATTTTAAATTTTTCTCTACAAAAATCAACTAATATTAAGTCATACGCTTTAATTGCTGTAATGCTACACGTCCAATATTAAATAATGCCCAAGAAGCGGCTGCTAAAAGTGGTAATAAAACAACAAAAAGTCTTGTATCTGCCATAATTTAAAAAATCTTTTGAATAATTTTTTGTAAATTTTCTAAACATAATTATAGGTCTTTTAATAAAATTTTTAAAATTTTAATCAAAAATACTTTTAGAAAAGAGGAGAAAGTTAATATTTTTTATTTTCTTTCGAGGCTGAACAAAAAAATATTGACAATTAAAGATAACTTATATTATTATTGTCAGTAAGAAAGTCATTGCCCCCATCGTCTAGAGGCCTAGGACATTTCCCTTTCACGGAAGTAACGGGGAT
>ERZ807291.1131-NODE-1131-length-43980-cov-10.198725_pt1 | contig 43980 bp, 44 predicted proteins | sample MGYA00521257_ERZ807291 | MGnify/ENA primary metagenome ERZ807291 (study PRJEB31413, sample SAMN03169783) | marine metagenome | biome: Marine; feature: Water; material: Subsurface seawater | place: North Sea | collected 2011-04-28 | depth 1 m m ...
TGCAATTTAAAAACTGTTCCGAATAAGAAGCAATCTTTCTTTTGCATTATATGAGAATTAAGCTTCTTCTGTTTTTTCTTCAGTAGCAGGTGTTTCTTCAGCTACCACATCCTCAGTAGTAGGCTCTTCAGCTGCTGGAGTTTCTTCAGTTACAGGAGTTTCTTCAGTAGCAGGTGTTTTTTCAGCTACAACTTCTTCAGTAGTAGGCTCTTCAGCTACTGGAGTTTCTTCAGTAGCAGGATTTTTTTCAGCTACCACTTCCTCAGTAGTAGGCTCTTCAGCTACTGGATTTTCTTCAGATACAGGAGCTTCTTCTGTTTTTTCTTTAGTAGCAACTTCATCCTCCAGCATTGGAGAATTTTTAAGTGCTAAAGCAGCAGCTCTTTCGTCACTCTTAGCTTTTTCAGCATCTAATCCAGCTTTAGTTGCGGCAATTGCAGCTTTTTCTAATCCTGATTTTTTATCAGCAACTTGACTTTCTTTATTTTCCATCCAAGCTGCAAATCTCTTTTCAGCTTCTTCTTCATTAAAAGCACCTTTAGCTACACCAGCCATTAAGTGTTTTTTCATCATTACTCCTTTGTATGAAAGAATTGCTCTTGCAGTATCAGAAGGTTGCGCACCTTTTAATAACCAGTTAACTGCTCCGTCAAAATTAATATCTATTGTTGCAGGATTTGTATTAGGATTATAAGTACCTAATTTTTCAATAAATCTTCCGTTTCTTGGTGATCTTGTGTCTGCTACTACAATGTGGTAAAATGCTTGTTTTTTTCTACCGTGTCTTGCTAATCTAATTCTTGTTGCCATTTTTTTTTAATTTGGTTAAACCAACTCTGTGGTTATTCCTCATTATTGAGGGGCTGCAAAAATAGAAATCTTTTGTAATATACAGCTAAAAAAGAGTAGTTATTTATTTTTAGATCTTGAGCTACTATTTATTGTGTTAAAATAAGATTATTTTAACTACTTTTGCATTCCTAAATATTAAAATATATCGAAGATGGCTGCAAAAGGAAAAGATAAAATATCAAAGAATGACTTTAAGAAAACTATACTTGCTGATTATAGACTAGCTGCTGAAGTTAGAGAGTCTGGATCTCAAGGTAGAAGAGATGTTTTGTCAGGAAAAGGGACTTTTGGTATTTTTGGTGATGGTAAAGAATTAGCTCAAATTGCTCTTGCAAAAGTTTTTAGACATGGAGATTTTAGAGCAGGATATTATAGAGATCAGGCGTTAATGACTGCATTGGGGCAATATTCTCCAAAGCATATGTTTTCTGCACTTTATGCTGATCCTGAATTAGAAAGAGAGCCATCTTCAGGTTCGCGTCAAATGATGAATCATTTTGGTACTCGTTTTTTAAATGATGATGGAAGTTGGAGAAATTTAATGGAGCAGAATAATTCTACATCTGATATGGCTTGCTTGGCATCTCAATTTCCTAGGTTAGTTGGTTTAGCTCAAGCGTCTAAGGTTTATAGAGACAACCCAGAGCTTGCAAAAAACAAACCAGGATTTACAAATGGTGGAAATGAAATTGCTTTTGCAACTATTGGGAATTCATCTTGTGCAGAAGGGCATTTTTGGGAAGCTGTAAATGCAATTGGGGTATTACAAATTCCTGCTATTATTTCTATTTGGGATGATGCTTATGGGATTTCAGTTGCAAATGATGTGCAAATGACAAAATCAGACGTATCTGCAGTTTTATCAGGCTTCCAAAGAGATGAAAAAGGTGCTGGCTATGAGATTATAAAAGTAAATGGTTGGGATTATCCTGCACTTATAGATGTTTACGAAAAAGCGGAAAAATTAGCAAGAGAAGAGCATATTCCTTCTATCATACATGTTGTAGAAATGACTCAACCTACAGGGCATTCTACTTCTGGTTCTCATGAGAGGTATAAGAGCAAGGAAAGAATGCAATGGGAAAAAGATTTTGATTGTAATCTTAAATTTAGAGAGTGGATTATTGACAGTGGTGTAGCAACTAAAGAAGAAATTGCAACTATTGATAAAGAAGTTGTTACTTTTGTGAAAGTTCAGAAAAAAGAAGCTTGGACAGAATTTCAAGCACCTATCAAAGAAGAGTTAAAAGAAGTTATTTCTATTTTCAATTCTATTTCAGCACAAGTTAATATTCCTGAAATTTCAGATTGGATTAAAGATTTAAATCAATCAGCAATTTTTGGTTTATTCAGAAGAAATTTCTTGAGTAAAGCAAGAATGTTATTGGGGATGATTGTAAATGAAAATATTCCTGAAAAAGCAACTTTACGTAATTTTATAAATAGGATTAATTCTGAAAATTATGAAAGATATAATACAAAACTGTATAATGAAACAGCTACATCAGCACTTAAAGTTGAAGAAGTAAAGCCTACTTATAGTAATGATTCTGAGGAGGTAGATGCAAGAATTATTTTAAGAGATAATTTCCATCATATGTTTGATGCAATACCAGAAGCAATGATTTTTGGTGAAGATGTTGGTAAAATTGGTGGTGTAAATCAAGGTGTGGAAGGATTGCAAGATAAATTTGGTGAAAGTAGAGTTGCAGATACAGGAATTAGAGAAGCTACAATTATTGGGCAGGGTATTGGTCTTTCATTGAGAGGGTTGAAGCCAATTGCAGAAATGCAATATTTGGATTATGTGATTTATGGTTTCCAACCAATGGTTGATGATATCGCATCTTTGCATTATAGAACTCATGGAGGGCAAATTACTCCATTAATTATTCGTACAAGGGGGCATAGATTAGAAGGAATTTGGCATTCAGGTTCTCCAATGGGTATGTTATTAAACGGAATGAGAGGTATGTATTTATGTGTACCAAGAGACATGACAAGAGCAGCAGGTTTCTATAATACTTTGATGCAGTCAAATGATCCTGCAATGGTTATTGAATGTTTGAATGGATACAGAATAAAAGAAAAATTACCTACTAATGTTGGTGAATTTAGAGTTCCCTTAGGCAAGGTGGAAACTACAAGAGATGGTAGTGATATTACTTTGGTTTCTTATGGTAGTACTTGGAGGGTAGTTATGGATGCAACTGAGAAGTTAGAAAGAGTAGGAATTTCTTGTGAAGTAATTGATATTCAAACTTTAGTTCCTTTTGATTTGAGTCATGATATTGTAGAAAGCGTTAAGAAAACAAACAGATTATTAGTTATTGATGAGGATGTTCCAGGTGGTGGTACAGCTTATATTTTGCAGAAAATAGTAGAAGAACAAGATGCGTATAATTACTTAGATTCTGAACCACAAACTTTAGCAGCTAAAGCACACAGACCTCCTTATGGAGCAGATGGTGATTACTTTACAAAACCATCTTCTGAAGATGTATTTGAAAAAGTATATGCAATGATGCATGAAGCTAATCCTGTTAAATTTTCTTCATTATACTAAATGAAAAAAACTACTGAATCTGACTCTAACTATGATGGTCTGGACAAGATGTCTGTTTCAGAGCTTTTACTTAATATAAATAAAGAAGATAAAACAGTAGCACACTCTGTAGAAAATCAGCTTCCAAAAATAGAAAAACTAATTGAAGTAATCATTTCCAAAATGAAAATTGGAGGTCGATTGTTTTATATTGGTGCGGGAACATCCGGTAGACTAGGAATTGTAGATGCATCTGAGTGTCCTCCAACTTTTGGGGTAGATTATGGATTGGTAATTGGTTTAATGGCAGGAGGCGATAAAGCCATTCGTAAAGCAGTAGAGTTTGCTGAAGATGATATTGTATTAGGGTGGAAGGATTTATCAGAACATAACATAAATACAAATGATGTAGTAGTAGGAATTGCTGCATCTGGTACAACTCCTTATATAATTGCTGCGCTTAAAAAATGCCAAGAACAAAGAATCACAACAGCTTGTATAGTTTGTAATCAAGGAAGTCCTGTTTCTGAAGTATCAGATATTGCAATTGAAATTGTGGTTGGTCCTGAATTTGTTACTGGAAGCACTCGCATGAAATCGGGTACTGCTCAGAAATTAGTTTTGAATATGATTTCTACATCAGCAATGATAAAATTAGGAAAGGTAAAAGGAAACAAAATGGTAGATATGCAGCTTTCTAATAATAAACTAGTAGATAGAGGAACTAAAATGATAATGAAAGAAATAGCTATAGATTATGAAACAGCTAATGCTCTTTTAACTGAATTTGGTTCTGTAAGGAATGCTGTAAATAATTATAATGGATAAAGAAAAACTTATAAAAGCAGGAATGTGGCTTTGCGGGTTTTCCTTAAGTATCATGCTTTCTGCAATGAGCCTATTTGTTGGATTTAATAACATACGTTATGGAAGTTATACTATGCTGATTATTGGTATACTATTAATTCCTGCAATTTTCTTTTTTGCTTATAAAGGATTCAGACTTATTTTAAATGCTATTTTTGAGAAGTAGTAGTTTTCTTATCAGCTCTTGTCATTTGTCTTTTTCCTGGAGGTCCATCTAAAGCAATTACATCAAAACCAACCGCTTTCATAGTTCGTTTTACAACTCCTTTTGCACAGTAGGTTACTAAAAAACCATCTTCTTTTAAATAGTTGTACATTTTTTTAAAGATGATTTCTGTCCAGAGTTCCGGTTGTTTTTCAGGTGAGAAAGCATCAAAATAAATAATATCAAATTTTGTTTTGGAAGTATAGTTCTTTAAATCACTTTTACTTTTATTTAAAGTAAAAAACTCGTTTATTTTACATTCTTCCTCCCATGTTGTTTCGTGCAAATTTAAAAGTGATTTTTTCTCAAGTCCGATTAAATCAGTAAAGTTAAGTTGTGTATAGTTCTCTTTTGGTACTGGGTATAATTCCATTGTGTGGTAATTGACAATTATACTTTTCTGCACTGCTTTTTGTGACGTTAAAAGTGCATTTAATCCTGTTCCAAAACCAATTTCAAGAATTTTTAATTCATTCTTATTTACTTTAGAAAATCCATTTTTAATAAATACATGCTCGGCTTCAACTATCGCTCCATGTTTTGAATGGTAAGTTTCATTCAACTCATGGTTAAATATAGAATGAGATCCATCATTTGTGATTACAATTTTATTATTCATTTTGCAAAGGTAAAAGTATTGCATAGTTAACTAAGATATAAGTTGTAAAAAATAAATATTACAACTATTTGTAATTTTTTATCATATGTAAGTAGCATATTTTAGAGTTATTTTTTATATTTTTGCAAAACGAAAATGATTCAAATTACTCTAGAGTATGAAGATTACAAAAACAAGCATTTCAAAGTTAGAATCAACAGATTTTTCTAATTTACCTTTTGGTACAGTTTTTTCTGACCATATGCTTACTTGTAATTTTAAGCATGGAAAATGGGGTGATCCTGAGGTTTTGCCTTATGGCCCAATTTCAATTGCCCCTGGTGCTAAAGTTCTGCATTATGGACAGTCAGTTTTTGAAGGTATGAAAGCTTTTAAAAACTCTAATAATGAAGTGTTACTTTTCAGAAAAGAAGAAAATTATAAAAGAATTAATCGTTCAGCTGTCAGATTATCAATTCCTGAAATTCCAGAGGATATTTTTATGAATGGTTTAGATGAGCTATTGTCACTAGATAATGAATGGTGCAAGGCTGATGAAGGTTACTCTCTTTATATTAGACCTTTTATTTTTGCATCAAGTGAGGGAGTAAAAGCATCAGCTTCAGAAGAGTATACTTTTATGATAATTACGTCTCCATCAACTAAATATTATGCGGGTGAGATGAATTTAGTTGTTGAAGATCATTATACAAGAGCATCAAAAGGTGGAGTTGGATTTGTTAAAGCAGCAGGAAATTATGCAGCTTCATTTTATCCAACTAAAAAAGCAAATGCAAATGGTTTTCAGCAAGTAATTTGGACTGATTCAGTAGAACATAAATATATTGAAGAATCAGGAACCATGAATATTTGGTTCAGAATTGGAGATAAACTAATAACTCCTGAACTTTCAGATAGTATTTTGGGTGGAATTACTCGCGATAGTGTTCTTCAACTTGCTAAATATAATGGTATTGAAGTTGAAGAGAGAAGAATTTTAGTAGATGAAATTGTTGAAGCTTATAAATCGAGTAATTTAAAAGAAGCGTTTGGAACAGGAACTGCTGTAACTGTTAATCCAATAGATTCAATTACTTTAGGTGATGATAAAATGAGAATTACTACTGTTGTAGATTCATTTGCATTAAAACTAAAACAACAATTACAAGGAATTCAGAAAGGTAAAACGGAAGATATTTTCTCATGGAATTCTAAAGTTCCTGTTAAGGTTTAAACTAGTTAGAATGTAAGGACATTTTGTAGTGCATTATACCTGCTTCTTCAAATTCATTTCCAGTTTTTACAAACCCCATTTTTTCGTAAAACGGAATTACATTTGTTTGTGCATGCATGTAAATTTCTCCTTTGTAATCTAATAAATCAGTTATTATTGCTTTAAGAACTATATGTCCAAAACCTTTTCCTCTTTCTGTATTTAATACAGCAAAACGTTCTAATTTAAATCCTTTTACTGTTTTTCTGTGCCTAGCAGTTGCAACTGCTTTATTTTCTTTGAATACTAAGAAGTGTGTAGATTCTTCTTCAAATTCCCATTCCATATCTTCCGGGCAGTTTTGTCCAATAACAAATACTTCATGCCTAATGTCATGCGCTTGTTTCATTAGACTCTCATCTTCAAATCTGAATTTTTTTATCCCTATCATTTTTTTGTGTAGTTTCTGTAAAAATATGTAATTTTGGGCAAACCAAAATTTATAATTATGAAGAAAATATTTTTATCAGCAATACTTAGTGTTCTTACACTTTTTACAATGGCTACAAAACCGCATGTTGATAATGTGAGAGTTAATACTGAAAACTCAACAGTTAAATGGACGGGATCTAAAATATCATCTAGCCATGAAGGTACAGTTAATATTATTAAAGGTGCTTTAAATATTGATCATGGGACCTTAGTTGGTGGTCAGTTTAGTATCGATATGCAATCATTAGCAACAACTGATATGTCTGAAGAATATAATAAAAAGTTAGATGGTCATTTAAAGAATGAAGACTTTTTTAATGTATCTGAGTTTCCTACAGCTTCTATTACTATTACTAATGCACTTAGGGGGAGTGGGAATTCTTATAAAATTATAGCAAACTTAACTATTAAGGGCATTACACATCCTATTAGTTTTGCTGCTGATGTAGATGTTAATGGAAAAAACTTTTTAGCAACTGCAAAAATTAAAATTGATAGAACTAAATGGGATATCAAATATAACTCAGGCAATTATTTTAAAGATTTAGGTGATAAACTAATTCTAGATGAAATTGAATTTGATATTTTCTTGCTATCAGTTAAATAATGAATTTATACATATTACTAGCAATTACAGTTTTTATTTCCTTTTTAATTGCAGTAAACCAAAGAAAAAGAGGGCTAAATTTTTGGCCTTTTTTTTTTAAATCAATGATTGCTGTAGGGGGTGTTTTAGGTACTATTTGGAAGATAATAAACTAAATACCTCTTCTGCTAAAAGTGTAGCGCTTTCTGTTTTGTTTCGAAACCATAACTCTGGTTCAATAAGTTCTAGTTCACTTAATGATAACTTATTGTTATTGTCGTAAACAATATCAACTCTTGCGTAAATTGGTGAGTATGGGCATTTTTCTAAACACTTTTTTGCAAATTCAATTTCCGATTCAGTTGCGATATATTGCTCAACTGTACCACCATGATCATCTTGGACTCGGAAATCTCCTTTTTTAGCAATTTTTCTAACTGCATGAGTATATTTTCCTCCTATCATTATTAAAGAAATTTCTCCTTGAGTTTCAATATTCATCAGAAATTCCTGAAACAGTATACTTTCTTTAAAAAGTAAATCTCTAAATATGCTTTCATATTCTTTATAGTTCTTTTTGTTGATACGGTAAGTATGTCTTGCTGCACCAGAAATAGCAGGTTTTATTACTGCTTCTCTCCATTTGGTTGTTTGTAATAATTCTGAAAGGGTATTTATTTCTCCTTTCTCAATAAACAGAGTAGGAGCAATATTAACCTTCTTTTTTGCTAAATCTTGTAAATAGTGTTTGTCAATATTCCAATTGATTATTTCAGAAGAGTTTATGAAAGTAGTTTTGTCTTTTGTGTTTTCTAACCAAATAAAGAATTCATCAAAGCGTTCAAAATAATCCCATGTAGTTCGGAAAATAGCGAACTTGGTAATTGTCCAATCAAACTCAGTGTCTGCCCAATTCTTTTTGCAAACTTTTAGCCCTTTGTTCTCTAACGCAGTTTGTAGGAGTCCATCTTCATCCAAAACTTGTCTAGTATACCAATCTACTTTTTCAGGATTCACATATCGGTGGTCAGTTAGAATTACAATATCAAACATAGCTTTATTTGTAAGCGTGTCTTATCAAATCAGTTAGTTGTATTACTTCTAATGTCTTTTCATTAGTTGCTTCTAATACAACTTTTGGTGCGCAATTATGTTGTAGGGCTTCTGCCCATCGCAATGCACATAAGCACCATTTATCACCTGCTTTTATACCGGGGAAACCGTATTGTGGAAGGGGAGTGGATAAGTCGTTTCCAACTGCATAAGAAAACTGCAAAAAATCTTCAGTAGCCACAATACAAACGGTATGTATTCCGGAGTCTGTTTCGTCAGTATTGCAGCATCCATCACGAAAGTATCCTGTTAAAGGATCTTTACTACAGCCAATTAAAGGCTCTCCAAATATATTATTAGCCAATACAACAGTTTTTTTTATTTGTTAGTTTATGTCTTCTTTTTGCTATAAAATCGTACCCAAAATCAAGCAGAAAAGTAGGTAAAATTTTGAGAAAAACTAAGTAATTATAAGGGAATTGTAATTGCTTGCAAATTTTTAATACTGCTTGTGATTTGAAAAAGACAATATTATTTTGAATATAAACTACTGAATCCTGATTTCCAATTTGAAGTTCTTGTTCTATTTTTATACATTCTTCAGAGTTGAAAGGAAGAAATGATATTGTTTTATCTTGCAATTTACTTTGTGCAAAGTACACCCATTTTTTACAAAATTGACACTCTCCATCATATAGTACAGTAGTGATATTCATTACTTAATACATATTTTTTGCTCTACCGTTCCATCCTCATAGATATAAAAAAGAAGGGTATTTGCTTTAGGAATTGTTACTCTGCCTAAAACATCCACAATTTTAATTAATATAGCAGATTTCTCAGCAGTGATATTCTTAATATTTGTTGGGAGAATCAATCCATTAATATCATATTTATTAAAAAATTCCCAAATCTTTTCTGCAGCATTTATGTCTTGATTTGTCACACCATTAGGAAATGGGGCGCCTGGCCAACTGTGTTCTCCTCCAATAATTTTATAATGTTCAACGGTTGCCCCATTGTCTCCATTTTCCCAAATTTGATGTTCAGCAGTACAGCCATCTATAATATTTATATCTGGAATATTAGTTACAGTAGGATTGTTATTACAATTATTAATCCCCCCCCAAAAATTCATTATATCAGCAGCCGATTCTGTGAAACTACTAGCACTATAGGGTACTGTTTGGTCTAATGTTCCATGTATTTCCATAACTGGCATTTGGTGATTTGGATTACAACTATTAAACCAGCCAAGATTCATACTACCCGTTACTGATGCTATTGCAGCTATTCTATCGCTTAATTCACATGCTAGTTGATAGCTCATAAATCCCCCGTTAGACATTCCTGTACTATAAACTCTATCTAAGTTAATACTATATTCTGAAGCAATAGAATCAATTAATGTGGAAGTGAAATTTATATCATTAACAGTGCTACCTCCCCAACCAACATTCCAGTGTGTGACACCAGAATTATTCAAAGTTCCTTCAGGGTGAACAATGATAAAGCCTGCAGTGTCAGCAATAGTTCTGAAGTCGCCATACCACATTTGTTCTGTAGCGTTGGATGTATATCCATGAAAATTAAAAACAAGTGGCACTTGATTTCCTGCTACATAGGAGTTAGGTACATACAAGATGTAATCTCTTGTAATTCCTGCATGATTAATACTTGCATTAATAGTTTGTTGTCCAAGAGAAAATAATGGAAAACAGATAATAAGTACAATTAATTTCTTCATTTAATTTATAGTAATTTTTTTCTTGATAGTCCCTTTTTTTGTTTTTAAAAGTTTAATCTTATTAGCTTTACTTTCTCTTCCTAAAATATCAATATTAATAATCTTGTTACTTTTTGAAGTTGCTATTTCTGAAATAGAATTAGTATTTCCAAATGGAAGGAGTTGTACATCTTCAATAACTATATCATTGTTTAAAATTGTAGCGTTTATTGTTTTTGGATAATATCCATTTTTACTATAAGTAAGGCTATAGTTTCCTTGATACAAATATCTGTGGTAGTTTCCAATTGGTAGATTAGAATATACATGAGAACTATCTACATCATGGTTAGTGATTTCTACTTTTGCTTTTATAGGATTTCCAGTAATACTATCAGTAACTATCCCTCTAATTCCATAAAGGGATTGCTCTATATAATTTAACAATGAAGGGTAGTTTGCATCCCATAAAGCAGGTAAATCATTTGGGTTTGGTGTTTTGTTATCTGATAGTTCTAAAGTAAGTTCTCTGCAATGTTTAAAGTAATTCATGTAATCTTGTCTTCCTCCAGCTACTGAATACCAATCCCACCCATTTGTTATTCCATCATTTAGATAATTAAAATATCCATTCCCGCTATTTGTTTGGCAGCTATCAGCATATTCTTGTGATACATATTGCCACCAATTGTCATCTGCAGTTAAGTTACTCCAAGTGTCCCAAGGGTAGTTGCAGACTTCTGCTCCACCGTGCATATTTGCTGAAATTGTAAAGTTTACAGTGTCAGCAAGACCTAAAAATATGTTTGTTTCTTCTTGATAGGGATTTCCGTCAGGGTGCGATCCATCTTCTGGATCTGGATAATTTCTGTTTAAGTCAACCCAATTTGAGTTATATCTAATTGCCGACCAAACATCTTGATTTCCTCCATAATAGGCTCCATCTGGGTTTGCAAGCGGATTTATCCATATATCAATTTCATTTACTAATTCTGTTAATCTAGTATTGTTATTATATCCATTTAGGATGTAATCAATTAATCTCAAACTTAAAATATAACCAGCAAGTTCATCTCCATGCATTGATGAAGTATATAAAAAGGATGGTTCATTTTCTTTTTGACCTACATTGTCAGAAATTTGGACTATTAATATTTCTTTTCCTGAATTTAGTGTGCCTAAATTATGAAGTTTACAGATATCAGGGAAAGAATCTGCAAAAGCAATCATCATATCTACATATTCTTCATAAGTAGGGTAGTAGTCCCAATTATTTTTACTACCATTTTTATATGAAATAATTTTCTTTGGAATAATTTTGTAATCAATTCCAAGCTTTAGAAATTCAGAAAACTCTTTTTTATTTGCATAAGCATATGCAAGTTCAGTATTTGTTTTGTGGTCAATAGAAACAATATCTGAAATATCATTTAACTGATTTTTATTTTTGTATTCAAAAGAGAAATTAACCTCACCTCTTTCTAAAAAAAGTTCGTCAATATTCTGAGTAAATCCTACGAATGGGATAAGTAAAAGGAAAAGAAGTTTTTTCATTATTTATTAAATTTATCTAAAGTTGATTTAACAGCATCTTTATGAATAGTAAAAGTCATCATTTTTAATTTTACAAAATCTTCATGGTAGAAGTAGTAGCCAGGGAATTTTCCATTACGGGCACCCGAGCCACTATCTTTAATTAAAAACCACCAGTCTCCCTTTTCATCAATTTTATAACCGATTAAATGTATTGCATGGTCATCTGTGGTTGTTTTATTAGAAAATCTAAACTGACGAGCATTTTCATCAATGTGTTCTGATGGAATATCGTAAGATGGAACCATAGCAACATCATGGGTGGAAGAATATCCGCTTTCTGACACATCACCTCCAATTGAAATAGAATATCCATTTTTAATAGCATTTTTTATTGCGAACATAAAATCCTCTAATGGCACATTATAATAATCATCACTTCTCCACCAATTGTCAGGAACTTTGTATTCTTCTTGACTCCAGTAAGGTTTTTCCATCAAACTCATAAAATCAACATAGTTGTTTGGCTTTAGTTTAGTTGCATTTTTCAAAAATGATTTTGGAGTATGAGTTTTTCCATTGTACTTAAATGAAGTTGGAGGTTTTCCCATATAATGATTCAAAATTGATTTGATATTTGATAGAATTGTTCCCTCATCCCAAAAGTTTGTGGATTTACAATTATTAAGGTAAGTTTTAATTTCAGAAAACATTTTTTCATGATTGTAAAAAGGTTGGTCTGATGGTTTGCCTTCATAAGCTTCTGCAGGAACTATACCGTACCAATTCATCATTCTTTGTACTGCATTGGTTTCTGACCCTTCTCCTAAATGTGTATTTCCTCTAGTGTTAATGAATCCTCTTGCTTTTTCAATGTATTCAAAATAGACTGGGTATAATTCCGAAAGGTTGATTGTTTTTCCTGTTATCCTATGGATTTCACTTTCGTAAAATGAAGTAGTTGAAAAGCACCAGCACGTTCCTGTGTTTCCTTGTGAGATTGGGTTTTCGGCCTCAATAATTGTAAATTCATCTAAACTTTGTGGAATTTGTTTCCCATCAAAATTCATTTTAAAGGATTTGTATTCTTCCTTTTCACCTTTATCATATTCCTTACTTTCCTCTAAAATTTTACCGTAAAAGTTATTTGAATAGGACTCAAATTTCCCTTTGTCTTGTGCAATTACTGATGAAGAAATTAGCATTAATATTCCTATTTTTTTTATCATAATTTAATGTTCTGATTTTGAAAGCCCAAAGTTAGAGGAAATTTGTAATTTGCACATTAAACTAACTAAAAAACATTATATAATGAAAGCCTTAGTGCAAATCCTTAAATGGGCACTTATTACTTTGCTTGCTTTTACATCATTTAATTTATTTATTTCTCCAGAATATAAGGTAGAAAGAAGTGTAGAAATAAATGTGCCAGCTTATATAGTATATGAGCAAGTTACTGATTTGTATCAATGGGAAAATTGGTCTTTTTGGTGGAAAAATGACACTTCAATGATCACTCATTATTCAGGTGCTAAAAGAGGGTTAGGTGCTAAAATGGATTGGATTGATTCTGATGGTTTAAAGGGTGCTTTGGAAATAACCTCTTGTAGCTTGGATGGAATGGAAACCCAGCTTAATTTTGATTCTTTTCCTGTAGCTTATGGTTTCTGGAAGTTTGATACTATTAACAGAGGTACAAAAGTTACTTGGGGTATTAAGGGTGAGATGTCTTTTTACTCTCGTTTTATGACTTTATTTTTTGATAAAATGGCTGGACCTGATTTTGATAAGGGTTTGGCAGGTTTAAAGTTAGTTTGTGAAAGTATACAAGAAAGAAAAATAGATTAACGATAAACTAAGATTATGAAAACACTCATACTTCTATTACTTTGATTTACTAAAATCTGTTCCGTTTAGGAATAGAAATTAAATTAATCATTAGCTTTATATAATAAGATTCCGGCTAATATCATATATAATATATTTGGTATCCATACTGCTAATGCAGCTGATAAATTACTATTAGTTGCAAATGTTGTACTTACTTGCATAAATAGTATGTAAGTAAAAGCCATTAGTATTCCAATTCCTAAATGAATACCAATACCACCTCTTGTTTTTCTACTAGCAATTGAAACTGCAATTAGAGTAAGGATAATTGCTGCAAACGGAAAAGCAATACGTTTATGTTTCTCAATTTTATGATAGACTAATTGTTCACTCCCTTTCATTTCTTCTTCATTAATATATTTATTGAGTTCAAATAGATTCATTGTTTCAACCAAGGAGGTGCGTTTTGTGAAGTCAGTTGGATGAAGATTTAGTGTAGTGTCAATTTTATTTCCACTACTTAACTGCTCTCCATCTTTGTAAAATTCTCTTATTTCATATTTATGTATAGTCCATTTCTGGGTTAAAGAGTCAAATTGAATGTAATCAGACTTTAACTTTGAGGTTAATTTTCCATCATTAAAATTCTCAAGAGTAAATTTGTAACCAATTTCTCTTTTTGAATTAAAACTTTCCATATACATATATTGTCCTGGAAGGATTTGCATATGAATATTTTTAGCTCTGGAATACCTTTTGTTTTTAAGGTATTTATTAGTGAAATCAATGCGTTCACTATTGGAAGGGGGAATAATAAAATTACCAAGAATAAATGATAAAAACCCAAGTATTACAGCTGAAATCATAAAAGGCTTAAGTAGGCGTTTAAAACTCATTCCGCTATTTAAAATCGCAATAATTTCAGTATCTCCTGCCATCTTTGAGGTAAAGAATATTACTGAGATAAAAATAAATAGAGGACTAAATAAATTTCCAAAATAGGGAATGAAGTTAAAGTAATAGTCAAAAATAATTGATTTTATTCTTATTTCATGTTCCAAAAAATCATCTATCTTTTCGGAGATATCAAAAACAATAACAATTAGTAAAATCAATGCTAAGGCAAAGAAGAAAGTGCCTAGGAATTTTTTAACGATATACCAATCAAGTTTCTTCATTTAGAGTCTGATGTCTAGTTTTTTAACCATACTATCCTTCCAAGATGTAAATGTTCCTGCTTCTAATTGTGCTTGTGCTTGTTCCATTAACCATAAGTAAAATCTGATATTGTGTAAAGTAGCTATTTGTTTACCAAGCAATTCATTACTTCTGAAAAGATGACGAACATAGGATTTTGTATAAGTGCTATCAACAAAAGAGGTTCCGTTTGGGTCAAGTGGGCTGTAATCATTTTCCCATTTTTTATTCTTTAAGTTTATAGTTCCTTCTGATGTAAAAATCATTCCATTTCTAGCATTTCTTGTAGGCATAACACAATCAAACATGTCAATCCCTAGCGCAATATTTTCTAGAAGATTTGCAGGTGTTCCAACTCCCATTAAGTATCTGGGTTTATCCCAAGGTAATACTGAGCAAACAGTTTCTGTCATTTCATACATCAAATGGTGTGGCTCCCCAACTGAAAGTCCTCCAATAGCATTGCCTTCTCTTTCAAAACTCGCAATTTTTTCAGCAGATTGCAAGCGCAAATCTTTATACACACTTCCTTGTACAATTGGAAAAAATGTTTGTTCAAATCCGTATATCCCTTCAGTAGAATCAAATCTATCACAACATCTTTTGAGCCATCTATGTGTCATGTGCATTGATCTTTTCGCATAATCATAATCGCAAGGGTAGGGTGTGCATTCATCAAAAGCCATAATAATATCTGCACCAATAGTTCTTTGCACATCTATTGCATATTCGGGTGTAAAAAAGTGATAACTACCATCAATATGAGATTGGAATTTCACACCTTTTTCTTCTATTTTTCTTGTCCCTGAAAGTGAATAAACTTGATATCCACCACTATCAGTAAGTAAAGGTTTATCCCATCCTATAAACTTATGCAATCCACCTGCACCTTCAATTATATCAAGCCCTGGTCGTAAGTATAAGTGGTAAGTATTTCCTAAAATTATTTGAGCTAAAGTATCTTCAACTAACTCATGTTGATGCACTCCCTTCACAGTACCAGCAGTGCCAACAGGCATAAAAATGGGAGTTTTTATTTTTCCGTGTGCAGTTTCAATTTCCCCTAATCTAGCTTTGCTTTGCTTATCTTCTTTTAATAATATAAAATTCATTTATGCAAAAGTAATTTAATTTGAAAAATATCGACTCGTGACTAATGAAAAGTAACTAGTAACTAGTTTCTAGTAGCTAAAAACATTCTTTTAGTATTTTTGCACAAGTAATTACTGATGCTATCGCTTTTAATTAAGAGGAAAGTCCGGACACCATAGAGCAATATAATGGGTAACGCCCATCTGCCGCAAGGTATGGACAAGTGCAACAGAAAGTATGTACAGGTAATGCTGTAGTGAAAACAGGTAAACTCTATATGGTGCAATACCATGTATATCAGGATTTAAGGGCTGCTCGCTTTTTCCTGAGGGGTAGGTAGCTTGAGGTGATAGGTAACTATTATCCTAGACAAATGATGGCACTCTTAGGAGAACAGAATCCGGCTTATGTGTAATTACTGATATAAAGCCGACACTTAAGTGTCGGCTTTTTTTATCTTTGCTTATGAGATTTTTAATATTTATGCTGTCTTTTTTCTTTACGTTTCAGATTTCAGCTCAAGATACTTTAATGCCTGTTATTTTCTTAGATGATATTGTAATTTCAGAAGAAAATAATGGTTTTACTGTTGAGGATTTTATAGGTTATGTTAAAAATGATACAACTTTTTATATGGGGTTTAAACATTTGAGGTATTACTCTCATCAATATAGTAGTGAATTAAATATATTCAATAAAAAAGGAGAAACAATTGGGACTTTAATTAAGAAAGGGACACACTTTTCTTATGAAAACAAGGCTTGGATTGTAAATGATACTATTATTGATAATGGTAAAATCTTTAAAAAAAACGGGAAATACCGTTATTATACTCCAAAGGCTTTTGATGAGGTGTTCTTCCCAAAAGATACTATTGCTGTAAGTCTGCAAATTTCAGATGATAAAAATGAAGATGACAGCCAAAACATGCGTGATGCCAAAACAGTAGGTTTTTCTATAGGTGCTGATGGGGTGGAGCAGAATAAGGGAGGGGTAAAAAAGAAATTAGCCATTTTTGATATTGAGATGCAACAATATTATAACTATACAATTAGTGATACTATCTACAATGGTAGAGATTGTTATTCTTTTACAGTTAAGGTTAAGGAGACTTTATTAGACAAAGAAAAAGAGGAGGCACTTATCAGAAAAATTGTTTCTTATTTTGATAAAGAGAATTTTAATGTGATATATAGAGAGTATAAATTTATATATAGTAATTGGTTTTTAGATTTAGATATGGATATTTTTGTTCATATGGATTATGTACGTAATAAACATATTCCAACTAACATCTACTATAAAGGATTTTGGGATGTAATATTTTTTAAGCCTGAACGAGCAGAGTTTAAGTTAAAAAACACCAATTACTTAGTTGACTAAAGGTTTTTATGTGAACCATCACAGAAAGCAACTTTACTAGATTTTTTGCATCCGCACCAAGCTACTTTTTTATCTTCATCCAAAATTACTATTTCAGGAGAAAATCCTGTTCCTTTATGGCTTCCATCACAATAAGGACCTTTACTGCTTAGACCGCAAGTGCAAAAAGCTCTTTTGCCAGCTTTTTCATTTGTTATATAAGGTGATTTTTGTGTAATTTTTGGTAACTTTTGCATGTAATTTTTATTTTTAGCAAATATAGGAAAAATTGATTACTAAAAATGATGAAACTTTTTTCTTTATAAAAAAGCGGATTATAAAAAAACCTTTTATATTTGCAACCCAGAAATAATAAAGAAATAAAATCATGCCAAAAAGAACATTTCAACCATCTAACAGAAAAAGAAAAAATAAACACGGTTTTATGGATCGTATGTCTTCAGCTAATGGACAGCAAGTAATTGCAAGAAGAAGGGCTAAAGGAAGAGCCCGTTTAACGGTTTCTGATGAAATGGGTCATAAATAATAAATGATTGATATTTATATATAGAGGTGTTGCTTTTGCAACACCTTTTTTTTAGGTTTTTTTTAAGAGTAAAACTTGTTAATATCTATTAATAAATAGCAGCTAAAATAAAAAATAAAAAACTGTAAATTCGCAAAATACATAATTAAAGAAATGCCTAAAAATACTAAATTAAAATCAGTACTTATTATAGGAAGTGGTCCTATTGTAATTGGTCAAGCATGTGAGTTTGATTATTCAGGATCCCAATCAGCAAGATCTCTTAGAGAGGAAGGTATTGAGGTTTCATTAATCAATTCTAACCCTGCAACTATTATGACCGATAAGGTTGTTGCTGATCATATTTACTTAAAACCTCTTACTACTGCATCAATTATTGAGATATTAGAAGAAAGGAATTTTGATGCTGTATTACCAACAATGGGTGGACAAACAGCTCTAAATCTATGTATTGAAGTAGATGAAAAAGGGATTTGGGAAAAGTATGGTGTTGATATTATTGGTGTTGATATTGCTGCAATTCATATTACTGAGGATAGAGAGCAGTTCCGTAAGTTAATGAATGAAATTGATATTCCTGTTGCACCTGCTCGTATTGCAACTTCATTTTTAGAAGGTAAAGAAATAGCACAAGAATTAGGGTTTCCATTAGTAATTCGTCCTTCATTTACATTGGGTGGAAGTGGAGCTGCATTTGTACATACTAAGGAAGAATTTGAGGGTTTATTATCCAAAGGATTACATGCTTCACCAATTCATGAAGTACTAATAGATAAAGCAGTACTCGGTTGGAAAGAATATGAATTAGAGCTTTTGCGTGATGATAATGATAATGTAATCATTATTTGTAATATTGAGAATTTGGACCCTATGGGAATTCATACTGGAGATTCCATTACGATTGCTCCTGCAATGACTTTGGCAGATACTACTTATCAAAGAATGCGTGACATGGCAATAAAAATGATGCGTTCTATTGGTGATTTTGCAGGTGGATGTAATGTGCAGTTTGCTGTAAACCCTGAATCAACAGAAGAGATTATTGCTATTGAGATTAACCCTAGGGTTTCTCGTTCATCAGCCTTAGCATCTAAGGCAACTGGTTATCCTATTGCAAAAATTGCATCTAAGTTAGCAATTGGTTATACTTTGGATGAGTTAGGTAATCAAATTACAAAATCAACTTCAGCTTTTTTTGAGCCAACTTTGGATTATGTAGTTGTAAAAATTCCTAGATGGAATTTTGATAAATTTAAAGGTTCTGATATAGAGTTAGGCCTTCAGATGAAGTCAGTAGGAGAGGTGATGTCTATTGGGCGTTCATTCCAAGAGGCATTACAAAAAGCTTGTCAATCTTTAGAGATTGGAAGAAATGGATTAGGAGCTGATGGAAAAGGAGAAACTGATCAAGATAAAATCTTGTATGAGTTAAAACATGCAAGTGGAGATAGAATTTTTAGAGTTTATGATGCCATGAGAATTGGTATTCCAACTAAGAAAATTCATGAAATAACAAGAATTGATTATTGGTTTCTACATCAAATTGAAGAAATGGTAGTGTTAGAAAAAGAGATTGAAAACTACACTATTGAAACTATTCCAACTGAATTGCTTTTAGAAGCAAAGATGACAGGTTATGCTGATAGGCAAATAGCTCATTTAGTAAAGTGTTTGGAAAGTTCAGTATATGATAAGCGTAATAATGAAAATATTAAGCGTGTGTATAAGTTAGTAGATACTTGTGCTGCAGAGTTTACAGCCAAAACACCTTATTATTATTCTACTTTTGAAATGCCTAAAGAAGTAAATGGAGAACAATTTGCTGAAAATGAAAGTGTTTCTTCTGAAAAGAAAAAAATAATTGTTTTAGGGTCTGGACCAAATAGAATTGGGCAAGGAATTGAATTTGACTATTCTTGTGTGCATGGGGTGTTAGCAGCAAAAGAATGTGGTTATGAAACTATTATGATAAATTGTAATCCTGAAACTGTTTCTACTGATTTTGATACTGCTGATAAACTTTATTTTGAACCTGTTTTCTGGGAGCATATCTTTGATATTATTCGTCATGAAAAACCGGTAGGAGTAATTGTTCAGTTAGGAGGGCAGACAGCACTTAAATTAGCTGAAAAATTAGAGCGTTACGGTATTAAAATAATGGGTACTTCTTACAACGCTTTGGATGTAGCTGAAGATAGAGGAAGGTTCTCGGAATTACTGAAAGAACACAATATTCCTTATCCAGAATTTGCAGTAGCAGAAACAGCTGAACAGGCTATCGAAATCTCTAAAACTTTAAATTTCCCAATTTTAGTACGTCCATCATATGTATTAGGAGGACAAGGAATGAAAATTGTGATTAATGAAGAAGAACTAGAACATCATATTGTTAATCTTTTAAAAGATATGCCAGGCAATCATGTGCTTTTAGATCATTATTTGGATAAAGCAATTGAGGCAGAAGCAGATGCTATTTGTGATGGAGAAAATGTATATATTATTGGAATGATGGAACATATTGAACCTTGTGGAATTCATTCCGGAGATTCTTATGCGGTGCTTCCAACTTTTGATTTATGCGACAATGTACGTCAGCAAATGATTGATATTACAAACAAAATTGCGATTGCACTAGAAACGGTTGGGTTGATTAATATTCAGTTTGCCATTAAGGATGAAATAGTTTATGTAATTGAAGCCAATCCAAGAGCATCAAGAACTGTACCTTTTATTGCTAAGGCGTATGATGAGCCTTATGTAAAGTATGCTGCAAAAGTGATGTTAGGAGACAAAAAAGTAACTGATTTTAATTTTAACCCTACTAAGGGTGGTTATGCAATAAAGGTTCCGGTATTTTCGTTCGATAAATTCCCTAATGTAAATAAAGAACTAGGTCCAGAAATGAAATCAACAGGAGAAGCAATTTATTTTATTGATGATTTAAAAGATGATTACTTTACCAGAGTATATTCTGAGCGAAATCTATATTTAAGTAGATAATATGTTAGCAGGATTAATTAAATTTCTATTTTGGTTTTTCTTTATTTCTTATTTAATAAAGATACTTACTAGGTTGTTAGCACCAATTTTATTAAAACGTTTTGCTAATAAAATGCAAGATCGTTTTCAGCAGCAGTTTAATCAGCAACATCAAAATCCTCAAAACCCACCACAACAGGAGGGTAAGGTGACACTTGAAAAAACTAAATCTTCCACAAAAAATAAATCAGATAATTTAGGTGATTATGTTGATTTTGAAGAAGTTGAAGAATAAAATAAAATTATGGAAAAATTTAAAAAATTCAGCCCACATCTAATCGTTATTCTATTATTTGTGGGTATTTCTTTTACTTACTTTTCACCTGTATTACAAGGTAAATTGCTAAATATGGCAGATATTACTCATCATAAAGGTATGAGTAAAGAGGTGACTGATTTCCGTGAAGCAACTGGTGAAGAAGCACTTTGGACAAACTCCATGTTTTCAGGAATGCCAGCGTACCAAATATCTACAAGGTCGAATGGTAATTTAATACAATATGTAGTAAAGGCTATTTCTCTAGGAATTCCAAGGCCAGCCAATCTATTGTTCTTGTATTTGTTAGGATTTTATTTATTATTGCTAAGTCTTAAAGTTGATTATCGACTCTCAGCTGTAGGCGCAATTGCTTTCGCATTCTCTTCCTACTTTTTTATCATCATAATGGCAGGACATATGACCAAAGCACATGCAATAGCTTATGTGCCAATGGTAGTGGCAGCTGTGCTTTACACCTACAGAGGAAGGATGTTTTTAGGAGGAGTATTAACAGCACTTACTGTAGCATTTGAACTTTATGCTAACCATTTACAGATTACTTATTACCTAGTACTAGTACTTATCTTAATAGGGGTAGTTCAGTTTGTTAAAGATTTAAAAGCTAATAATCTTACCAGTTTTGCAAAGCGTTCTGGAGTTTTGGTTTTGGCTGCTTTATTGGCTTCAGGTACTGCTGTTACTCGCCTAAGTACAACTATGGAATACGGTACAGAAAGCACAAGAGGGAAATCAGAACTAACCAATAACTTGGATAATAAAACTTCTGGTTTGGATAAGGATTATGCTACTTCATGGAGTTATGGAGTTGCTGAAACATTTACCCTTTTAATTCCTAATTTTTATGGAGGCGCCTCCCAAGGTGAGTTAACAACTGATTCAGAAACCTATAATGCAATAAAAAGAGCGCCTAACGCCAAACAGATTATCAAGCAATTACCACTTTATTGGGGAACGCAACCTTTTACTTCAGGGCCAACCTATGCTGGTGCAATAGTTATGTTTCTTTTTATTTTTGGTTTACTATTTGTAAAGTCAGAAATGAGAGTTTGGATTTTATTGGCGACTATAATGTCTATAATGCTGGCTTGGGGTAAAAACTTTATGCCGCTTACTGATTTATTTCTGGACTATTTTCCAGGCTATAATAAGTTCCGAGCAGTATCCATGATATTAGTGATTGCTGAATTTACTTTACCCCTTTTAGGTTTTGTAGCCTTGAATAAATTTTTATCAGAAGATGATGATGATTATGAAACTGATAATAAGGTTAAGGATATTAAAACACAGAAGGCGTCCCATGTTGTAGTTAAAAGTAAGAAGTTAAGATCATTAAATCTAGCTTTCTATATTGCGGGGGGTATTACTTTAGTTTTTGCTTTAATGCCCAATTTATTTTTTGATTTTGTAGGTGGGCAAGACGCTAACTTGGCTAAAAGCGGTTGGCCAGTTGATGCATTGCAATCAGATAGGGCAGGGCTTTTAAGTGCTGATGCCTGGCGTTCATTTATTTTTATTGCACTTAGTTTTGGGGCAATGTGGATGTTTTTAAAGAATAAACTCAGTAGCAAATATGTTATCTTTATTGTTGGAGTATTGGTTTTGACTGATATGTGGACAATTAATAAGCGTTATTTGAATGATGATAATTTTGCAAGAAAATCTAAGGTAGAAATACCTTATCAAGCAACAGCAGCTGATCAACAGATTCTAAGGGATAAAGATCCTAACTTTAGGGTATTCAATCAGTCTGTAAGTACTTTTAATGATGCTAGTACTTCTTACTTTCATAAATCAATTGGAGGTTATCATGGTGCAAAATTAAAGCGTTACCAAGAATTGATTGAAAACCATATTTCAAAAGGAAATATGGCAGTATTGAATATGTTAAATACTAAGTATTTCATTACACCAAAAGGACAAGCACAGCAAAATCCTGGTACAATGGGCAATGCTTGGTTTATAAATGAAATTACTACGGTTGCTAATGCTGACGCTGAAATTGCTTCACTTAACGGATTTAACCCTGCAAATACAGCTATTGTTGATGTTAGATTTAGTGAGCAAATAATAGATGGTTTAGATAATGTTGGTGCTAGTATTACTTTAACAGAGTATAAGCCTAATTATTTGAAGTACAATTCTACTGCATCCAAAAGCGGAATAGCCATATTCTCAGAAATCTATTATGATAAAGGATGGAATGCTTATGTTGATGGGGAGTTAAAACCTCATTTTAGAGCAAATTATGTATTAAGAGGAATGCAAATTCCTGCTGGAAAACATGTTGTTGAGTTTAAGTTTGAACCTGCAGTTTATCATGTTTCGGAGCGTATTGCATTTGCATCATCTATAATATTGTTATTACTATTAGCTTTTGTTTCTACTAAGGAATTAAAGGCTTAATGAAAAAAGTATTAATCATCACTTATTATTGGCCACCAGCAGGTGGTTCAGGAGTGCAGAGGTGGTTAAAGTTTACAAAGTATTTACCAAAATACGATTGGAAACCAATTGTTTATACTCCTAAAAACCCTTACTTTGAAGTTAAGGATAAAGCTTTGTTAGAAGATGTTCCTTTTGAAGCAGAGATCTGGAAAACTGCAATTTGGGAGCCTTATACGCTTAAAGATAAATTATTTGGTAAAGGAGAAAGATCCCAAAGTGCAGGAGTAATTTCTAATAAAAAGTCACTGAAAAATAAGGTATTGAACTGGGTAAGGGGGAATATATTTATTCCTGATCCTAAAGTATATTGGGTAAAGCCATCCGTAAAAGTATTGCTTAAAAAAATAAAAGAGGAAGGGATTGAGCAAATTGTTACTACAGGTCCTCCTCATTCTATGCACTTGATTGGTTTAGGATTGAAAAAAGTAATGCCTAATTTAAAATGGATAGCTGATTTTCGTGATCCATGGAGTGAATTGGATTTATTTGATGAGTTTCATCTGAGTAACTCTTCAAGGGAGAAGCATAAAGATTTAGAAAAGGAAGTTTTACAAACAGCTGATATAGTCTTAACGGTTAGCGAAACTTGGGTGGAGGATTTAAAACGACTTGGAGGGGGTAGAGTGGAGTTAATCACTAATGGTTATGATGCAGCTGATTTTGAGCTAAAACCTAAAACGAATGACAAGTTTATTATTGGGCATTATGGTTTATTGAATCACCTTAGGAATCCTAAAAATTTTTGGAAAGCATTGGCTGATTTGTGTGAAAAAAATACTGATTTTAATGATAAATTAGAAATTCATTTTTCAGGAAATATTGATGGAGAAGTATTGGCTGAAATAGAAGCTTATCCTCAACTAAAAGAGAAAGTAAAGCTATTAGGATACATTTCGCATGCACAGGTTTTACAGCAGTATAATGAAGCAGATGTGTTATTGTTATTGTTGTTTAATTCTAAAAGTGGAGTAGGAAATTATCCAGGAAAAATATTTGAATATTTTGCAGCCCAAAAGCCAATTTTGATTTTTGGACCAGAAGGGAGTGATACTCAACGTTTAATAAGTGATTCTCAAACAGGATCTTATTTTTCTTATGAAGAGCAAAATATCGAAAATGAAATTCTAAATCTTTTTAATGTAAGATCAAAATTAGTATCATCTGATATAAGTAGATTTTCCAGAGAGAACCTTGCAGGTGAATTATCAGATTTATTAAATAAATTATAAATGGGCATAGTTAGAAACCAAAGTATAAAAAACTCAATTAGCTTTTACATTGGCATGGCTATTGGGGCTATAAATACTGTAATTATTTACCCAAATGTGTTTAAAGATACTCCTGAGCATTTTGGATTAATACAAATTTTGATTGCCTACGCAATTGTCGTATCAACAATTACAACTTTTGGTATTCCTAAAACATTTGTCAGATTTTTCCCAGCAATTAAAGAAAAAGGACAGCTGTATTTTCTGAGTTTAATCATTACTATAGTAGGCTTTGTTCTAGCATCAATTTCATATATTCTGTTTAAAGAAGAATTTTTTGTTTTATTAAATGCGTCTGACTTGTTAAAAGAAAATTTCTTTTACATTGTATTACTAGTTTTTTTTATTGGTTTTTATGATGTTTTAACATCTATTTCTCGTTCATTTTTAGATGCTGCAACTCCAATTTTTATAAATGAAGTTTTCTTAAAGTTCTATAGTATGTCAATGCTTTTATTGCATTGGTTTGGTCTTATTGATTTCTCAACTTTTTTAAAAGTTTACCTGTTTGGATATGTTTTTAAGTTCATGATTTTATTTTTTATTCAGTGGAAAAATAATCATTTGGATTTTGAGTATTCAGTGCAGAAATTAAACCTTAAAGAGATAATTAGCTTTGGATTATTTGTATTAGTTGGTGGGGCTTCAATTATGATAGTAACACGACTTGACATGATGATGATAGGCTCATTACTAGATTTGGAGCAAGTAGCTTTTTATACAGTTGCTTTCTTTATTGGAAATGCAATAAAGGTCCCTGGGAAATCTATTGCTACTATTTCTACTCCTTTAATTGCAAAAGCCTGGGAGAATCAAAATATGAAAGAAATACAGATCTTATATGCCAAATCATCTATTAATCAATTGATAATTGGCGGTGTTTTTTTTCTATGCGTTTGGATAAATATTGATCAGATATTTTCATTACTTCCTTTGAAATTTCAAGGAGGTAAATGGGTTGTTTTTTATATAGGATTGTCTCAATTATTTAATATTGCTTCTGGAGTAAATGGAGCAATTATTATAAATTCAAAGTATTATAAATATGATCTTTATACTAATATTCTATTGGTAGTTATAACAATTGCCTCAAATCTTATTTTAATTCCAAAATATGGAATTGATGGTGCTGCTATGGCAACAGCAATATCAGTTCTGATTTTTAATTTGATTAGATTGGTTTTGATAAAAGTTAAAATGAAAATGCACCCCTTTTCATTGAATTCTCTTAAAACAATAATAGTTTTATTTACTATATATTATTTACTTCAATACTTACCAAAAACTTCAATTGTATTATTAGACATATTTTGGAAGTCATCTATTACAATTATAGTTTATATTCCTTTGGTTTTATGGTTAAATCTTTCTGAGGATTTGACAGCAATTGTTAATGACATGAAGGTTAGGTTTCTAAAATAAACCTATTTAGAAAAAATCCCTTTTATTAGTCCTTTTATTGTCCATAAACTTTTTAGATATCTAAACTTATTATTAGCAATTAAGTAGATTAAAATATCAAACGATTGTTTTAGAATTTTGAGTAGAATTATTAAAAGACCAAGAGTACCTTGTTCTTTTATATTTTTGAAAGAAAATTGTAGTCCACTTAGTACTATGCGTTCTTTTAAATATTTTTTTTCTGTTTTCTGATTTGCTTCAAAATGAGTAATTGACATCATATTTAAATTATATAATTTCTTGTCTTGATATGATTTAAATATTCTATAAAAAAACTCTGGTTCTTCACCAAGTCCAAGAGAGTTTCCCTTCATTCCCAGTGATATGTTAAAGGTACCTACTTTTTTAAATACAGATTTATGAATACACATATTTCCACCTGCAAATCCAGTTCTAGCAGTTATATTATTTATAAATCCATCTGTTTTTTTATAACTTCTAATAAAATAAGATTGATCTATCCATTTTGGACACTCACTTTCAAACTTTGGATAAATTGGTCCCCCAAAACAAACTGTAGGTATAGTTTTTATAGCATTTATAAGTGCATCAAGCCATCCGTCATTAATCACTGCATCATCGTCAACAAAAGCAATAAATTCTCCTTTAGATAGCTCAATACCTTTGTTTCTTGCGAAACTTATTCCCTGGTTTTTTTCGAGATGGTAAATGATCTTATATGAATTTTTTAATTCTTCAATAATTTGGTTTGTATTGTCAGAACTATTGTTGTCAATAAGAATTATCTCAATCTTTTTTTCAGTATTTAAGTTTACTTGTTTTATTATTGATTCTAAACAAAGTTTTGCAAAACTTTTTCGATTATAGGTGCATACAATAATACTTAGAACCATTTTCTTTTTAGTTTTTGAAGAAAACTCTCTTTCTCTATTTGATTTAACTTAAAATTACTATTTGTGTCCCTTACAAGTTTGTAACCAATAAAATCTAATATTTTATTTTTTCCACTAATGGTATTGAACTCTTCTATTGTCCAAATTTTCACATTACTCGGAAATATTAGTTCTAATTTTTCAGTTTCTAGTTTATATTCTTCCCAATATAATTCAATTGATCTTTTTTTGTTAGGTTCATTATATTTTGGAAAACAAAGATCCCATTTTTTATCTATTTTCCAATCTTTCCCATTATGCTTGTACCAATGATTTCTTCCTTTAGTCTTATTTAAGTAGCTATTCACGACTTCTTCTTTTAATCTAGTTAATCCAATTATTTTCACATTTGGATATTTCTCGATAATTTTAGAAATATATGGAAGGTAATACATACCTGTATCTCCTATAAAAGAGTTTTGAATATTGTATTCGTGTAAATAATCTAACCATGCAAATAATTCATCTTCATCTCCCTCCCATTTTAACAGTTTTCTAATACTTTTCTCTTCAATTCTACCTTCATGAAGAATTCTCATGCTATTTTGGTGAGATAAAAAATTAGAAAGAGATACACTTCCACTTCTACCTGTTCCAATAGATATGACTAATTGTTTTTTTGTTTTATTCATTTAGTTAAAATTTTTTAAAAAACTGTAACCAAATTTATTGATATCGATTTCTAGTTCCTTTTCTGCTTTTCTAATACTATATCTGTAGAAAATGTTTTTAGTATTTTTTTTCCATAAAGAAAAGTATTTGTCATTTACACCTTTACTTATTTTGTTCTCGGAAAGAGAGATTTTAGTTTTAAGAAAATCTTCAACAACTTTTAAAGTTTCTAAAGGCTTATTTATTAAGTCCTCATAATTTATATCTATGCTATTTTTAAGTTTTTTCTTATCTTTTAAATATTGATTATGACAAACTATCCAATGCTTTATTAGAGAATAGTGAGATGTTTTTGACCATTTCTTTGTTGCTAAAGAAGTTGCAATTGGGTGTCTTAAAATTGTAATAAAAAAACTATTAGGAAACATAGCTTGTAAAAAGAGTGTTCGTACTAAATTTGGTGGTGATTTTTCAATCAGAAATTCCTTGTTTAAGTCCCAGTGTTTACTCCATTCCTTAAAAAGTTTTTCTTTATTATATTTTGTTATTAATTTTGAGTTTTCATTTAAATATGCATCCGTATTAAAACCAAATTTTCCAGGCCCTCCATATTTATTAGCTGGATTATATATGCTTTGAAAGTGCTGTCCTTCATCTTCAATCACTCCAGTATTTTCGTGACCACTAATATTTTCTTGTTCTTTAAGAATTTTAAACAGGAGAGAAGTTCCACTTCTATGTAATCCACAAATAAATATAAACTTATGCTTATCCATCTAACATTTTAATTTTTCCCATTCCCATGCAGATTTCATGGCCTGTTCTAAAGTCTCTTTTGCTTCCCAACCTAGTTTATTCTTTACAAAAGAACCATTTGCGTAAATTTGCTCAATATCTCCACTTCTTCTAGGTCCAATAGAAAAGTTAATCTTTAGATTGTTAGCTTTTTCAAAAGCTTTAACGGCATCCAATACACTTATACCAATTCCTGTGCCAACATTAAAAGCATATTTTCCAGGATTGTTAATTAGAAAATTCATTGCTAGTACATGCGATTTGGCTAAATCCACTACATGAATGTAATCACGGATACAAGTTCCATCAGGAGTGTTGTAATCATCTCCAAATACAGTTATTTTTTCTCTTTTACCAATTGCTACTTCAGTTATGATAGGAACTAAATTACTGGCTTTGTCAGCTGAACAATCCCCAATTAAAAAAGAAGAGTGGGAACCAATAGGATTAAAATACCTAAGGGCAACACTGTTACAAATATCATCCTTTAGCATTCCTTCACAAATTTGCTTTGTTTCTCCATATGGAGATTCTGCTTTTTTAAAAGGTGCATCTTCAGTAACAGGTAAAAAATCAGGCATACCATATACAGTGCAAGAGGATGAGAATATGATATTTTTTACCTTATTTTTGCACATCAATTCTAAAAGCACCTTCAATGAACCCATATTATTGTCGTAATACTTTTGTGGGTTTTGCACTGATTCTTCTACTGCTTTGTAGGCTGCAAAATGTATAGCGCCTTCAATAGTGCCTTCTTCAGCAAATACTTTATCCATACCAACTTTATCAGTACAGTCAGTATTATGCCATTTTATTTTTTTACCTATAATTTTCTCAATTCCCTCAATATTTTGAATAGTAGTGTTACATAGATTATCAACTATAATGGGAGTGTAACCTAAAGCAGTGAGTTCAACTACTGTATGTGAACCAATATACCCAGCACCTCCTGTTACTAGTATTTTTTTCATTAAAATGCTCTATTGATTCCGATTATCCATCTCATTTGTATAAAATCCTCATCAGATGCAGGTGCTCTGTTTAAGAAAAATGGCATATCAAATCTGATAACTAAAGGTCTTACAGTTTCAAGCGGACCAAAGTTTCTGAAAGTATATGTAAATCCGATTCCTGCATCTGCTCTTAAATCAGAAAAAGAAGTTTTGTAATTTTCTTTAGTTAAAACCTCATTACTAATTATACCAGCATCAGCAAAAAGGTAAGAAGCAATATTGTTTTTTCTAATAGAATATGGCAAATAAGCGGTAAAATCAATTTCAGTATTAAATGCAGCTCCACTTGTACCGTTACAGTTAAAAGATGCAATTGTTCCATCTTCATTAAAATCTGGAGCTAAGTATCCTGAGTAACCTCTTAAGTTTAACCCTCCTGCTGAATGAAAATAATTTGTTGTGTAGTTATAGTCCATAAAGTCAGCTGATACAATTCCTTCTGCTCTTGTAAATTTAGAATTCATCATTTCTTCATTATTAGAACCCGCTAATACTAGTTTGCTTTCTTCTGCCCAATTATTACCTGTTCCTAATTGAAAATAGGCTCTAGTTTTTATTTTTAGTTTTTCAACTTTATTGTTGTTGTTAGCAGTAAGGATAAGTTTGTTGTAATCGTAGGCACTTCCTAATGCTGATGTTTGTAGCTTTAAATTAAGTGTCCCTTTTCCGTAACTATAATCGTACTTGCGCTCTAAATCTATATCAATTCTATTGTTCATTTTTCGTAAATCCCAAGCTGCATTAATCAAGTAATTATCATTTACTCTGTATAAAGATAAAAAGTCAACTGTAAGTTTATTGTCTCCTTTACTGTCTGATTTTACCAAGCTAAGTTTGTTAGTGTATAAACCAGCTAAGAATTGAGTGTTAAGTTTTACTCTAGTATTTAAAGAAACTTTATCCAAGTTAGTGTTGTAGTTTAATCTGTAGGAATAGTAGTCATAATCATTAGGATTTGCAATACTATCTTTTTGTAAAGCTCCTGTATTAAACCAAACGCTCGCATCAAATAAATGATGATGTCTCATGTACCCACCATTCAGGTTTAATCCCACTTTCATTCCATCATAATTATTCCACCATACATCTGGGCGGTATTTAATTTCATAATTTGTCCAATCTGGATATTGGTATAATTTATGGTCAAAACTAAATGTAGTATTGCATTTAGAATTATTATCAGGCATGTAAGCATCAGCTAATCTTCCACTTGGATCAATAATTACTTCTTCAATTCCTGAAGGAATATCTAAAGTAGTTGTATAATTTGGGTGAATTAAATCCCAACCATGCCATTTGTCTAATACGGTAGCATCAGTCTTTTTTACAAACCAGTTATTAGGTATATGGTAATCGTAGGACTTTCCATCTTTTGCAATTACTCGAAAATCAATTGGCATCTGCATTCTTGACTTTCTTTCAAAAGTTACTGTGTTTCCTTTTGCTGCTACTGAATAATCAATTCGTTTTGTTGATTCTAACCATTGGTCAAAAAACCAGTTTAAATCTACTTTTGTATACTGAATAACTGTATTTCTAAAATCCTCAGTATATGGGTGCGCCATCTTCCAAGTGTTAAAATAATGTTTCATAGCATCAAGGAACAGCTTATCTCCCAAAACATATTGAAGATTATAAAGCATTGATGCAGTTTTATAATATACATGCCTGTAGCCACCACCATGTCTTAAAGCTCCATTAAAACAATCTGAATGAGTTGCAATTACAGGGTCATTGTATTTTGTTGCATCATTAATGTAAGCATAATAAACTCTGCTATCAATTGCTTTTGTAGGCTTCTCAAAATGAGCTTTATATTTATCTGTGGTTTTGTTTGTAACTAAATAATCTCCATCAATTTTTATTAAACCCCATGCGGTTAAGAATTGAGTAAATCCTTCATCTAATAATGCTCTGTAGGTTTCATTATTACCAACTTGTCCAAAGAACCAATTGTGCCCTATTTCATGAACTAGAAGCCCTCTGTAGCTAGGGTCTTCACCGCTATCTAAAGTAAGCATAGGATATTCCATTCCTGATCTTGCGTCAGCAACTATCATTTTATGATATGTATATCTTCCAAAATCTTCTGAGAAAACCTTAATAATTTCTGCAGCATACTCAGCTGCATTCTGCCACCTACTTGCGTGTGGCTCTTGAGCTAAAGAATAACAAACTTTATCCTGCCACCAAGCTTCTCCAATACGGTAAGTTGGATCTGCTGTAAAGGAAAAATCATGTACATTCTCTGCATGAAATTTCCATATCTTTCTCTCTCCTTTTATGTATGGTGTAATAACTGAAGGAGTAGAATTCCATGGCTTATCTTTAAAATTTTCTATATCTAGTTTTTCTCTTAATTCTTTTGGTAATACTTCATCTCTATTTAATAAAAAACCGGTAGCACCTACAACAAAATTAGAAGCAAAATCAAGCTCTACATCAAATCCACCAAAATTACCATAGAATTCTTTACCTAGATGTTGGTCTTTTGTCCAACCAAATTTTGCGTCATAAACACAAATTCTTGGGTACCAATGTACTCCATTATAGTGTTTGAAACCCCAAGAATTAAAAATAGCCATTCTTCTTCTAAGATCTCCACTATCAAAATATGTATTAAACTCAATATCAAAGGAGATACTGCTATTAGACTTAAGAGTAGTTGGTAAGTAAACTTTTAGGATGGTATTATCTAATTCTGTTTTTACATTTAGCCCATTAACAGTAATATCATTAATTATAGTTCCTAGTTTTTGCGCTTCATAGTCTCCATATTTTGGATCTTTTCCATTCTGAAATTGCAGTTCCTCAAGATAAGAATCTGGTTGGAATGCATTTTGATATAAATGAAAATACACAACATCTAATTCATCTGGGGAATTATTGGTGTAAGTTAACTGCTCAGTAGCAGATATTATATTTGTTTCTTCATCAATTTTTGCTTTAATGTTATAGTATACATCTTGTTGCCAATAAGCTGCATGTGGCATTTTATTCTTCCAATAATTTGGGTTGTCAGCATTCTGATACGTGTTAGGAGTTGCTAAAGCATTGTATTTTTCTTGTGCAAATGATAATGAGCTAAAAAAAAGAATAGATACTAGTAAAACATTTCTCATGGTTGAATTTTTAAAGTGCACAAATTTACAATTCCTATTCGGAAAATTGCTTATTTTCTTTAGCATTTGAAATGCTTGCATTTAGTTCAAATCCTGTAAGTAGGATAATTGAGTTGAAATACATCCAAATAAGGATAATCATTAGTGTACCAATAGACCCGTAAACCTTATTGTATTGCGCAAAATGATTGATATAATAGTTAAAACCTATTGAGGTAATAATAATTCCTAAAGTAGCTAGTATAGAACCTGCTGTAAAAAACTTCCATTTTCGTGTGGTTGCAGGTCCGAAATGAAATAGAATAGCAATACCTGAAAATAACATGGCGAGCATTACAAACCATTTTCCGTAAAGTATTAGATCAGCCGAAAATTTACTAATTATCTCAAAATCAGTAAGGTAGTTAACAGCTACTTTTCCGAATATGATAAGCCCAATCGTAATAATTAAGAGCAAAGCAAGAAAAAAAGTTAAGGTTATGGAAAGTGCCTTTTGCCTTAGTAATGAACGGTATTCATTAATGTGGTAAGAGGAATTAAAAGCCTCAATTAAGGAACTCATACCATTGGCAGAAAAATAAAGGGCTAAAACAAAACCTATAGAAAGCAATCCTCCTCTAGGGTTATTAATGATATCATCAAGTGTGTTAAAAGTAATTTCATTAGTTGATGGTGGTAAAACTACTGACAATAACTCCATTAATGTTTCTTGCAATCCAGCAATGGGAATATAAGGGATAAGCGTAAAAAAAACAATAATGGAAGGGAAGAAGGCTAAGAAAAAATTGAAAGCCAAGGATGATGCTCTGGTTGTAATTGCTCCCTCCACTAATCCTTTCCAAAAAAAAATAGTTACATCATAAACACTAAGCCCAGCAAAACCTAATGGTTTTATTTTATTGGCAATTTTGATGATGAATTTAATCATTTATATGGCTTTTAAACTCAAATCAAAGTTTAGTATAGAATGAGTTAGAGCTCCCACTGAAATAAAATCAACTCCACATTTTGCATATTTAGTAATTGTTTCTTCTGTTATTCCTCCACTAGATTCTGTTTGACATTTATTGTCAATAATCGTTACTGCTTCTTTGGTTGTTTTATAATCAAAATTATCCAATAGAATTCGTTTTACTCCTCCTTGTTCAAGTATCTCATTTACTTCTGATAAATTCCTTGCCTCTACAATTATATCAAGGTTTTTATTGTTGTCAGCAAGGTAGGTTTTCGTTTTTTGTATTGCATTGGAAATTCCTCCTGAAAAGTCAATATGATTGTCTTTTATCATAATCATATCATAAAGTCCAAACCTGTGGTTTACGCCACCACCAATTTTTACTGCCCATTTTTCAATTTTTCGGTTTAGAGGAGTGGTCTTTCGAGTATCTAATAATTTGCAATTAGTATCAGCAATTAAAGTGTTGAGGTAAGATGTTTTGGTCGCAATTGCACTCATGTGTTGCATGCAATTAAGCGCTAATCTTTCTCCAGTTAATATTGATATAGAATTTCCTTTTACAATAAATGCAATATCGCCAGATTTTACTGTATCCCCATCTTGTAGAAACTGTTCTATTTTTAGGGATGAATCTACTTCATTGAAAATCATTTCAGCTAATTCAATTCCTGCAATTATACCATCATCCTTTATTAATAAATGTGCTTTGCTAGTTGCAGTAGTGGGAATACTAGCTAATGAAGTATGATCACCATCACCAACATCTTCCTTTAGAGCATTTTGTATAAAGTTTTTAAGGTCTTTCTCTGTCATACAATCAAAATTATTAATATTGCCAAAAATACAAAAAATGAAGATTGTATTACTCACTATCGGAAAGACATCAGAAAAGTATTTGATTGATGGCATTGTTCACTATCAGAAACGCTTAAAACATTATACGCAATTTGAGTTGCTTGAAATTCCAAATCTTAAAAATGCTAAGAATTTTTCTAATGCTGAACTGATAAAAAAGGAGGGAGAGTTGATATTGAAGCAATTACAAAATTCTGATCATTTAGTGTTGTTGGACGATAAAGCAAAGGATTTTACTTCTCCTAAATTTGCACAGAAATTACAAAGCTGGATGCTGAGCGGAAAAAAGCGTTTGGTATTTGTTGTTGGAGGAGCTTATGGTTTTTCAGAAGATGTATACGCTAGAGGAAATGAAAAATTATCTTTATCAAAAATGACTTTTACGCACCAAATGGTACGCCTGTTTTTTGTAGAACAAATATATAGAGGATACACAATCTTGAATAACGAACCTTATCATCACGAATAAATGAAACTAGTCTTTGCTACCAACAATCCAAATAAACTGTCCGAATTACAAGCTTTAGTTCCGCAAGGGATTGAGATTTTGAGCTTAACGGATATTAATTGTAATGATGAATTACCTGAGACAAATCCTACTTTGGAAGGGAATGCTTTGCAGAAAGCACAATATGTATATCAGAGCTATGGGTTTAATTGTTTTGCTGATGATACTGGTTTGGAGATTGAGGCTTTGGGTGGCGCGCCTGGGGTGTATTCTGCTAGATATGCAGGGGAGGATTGCATGGCAGAGGACAATATGCACAAGGTATTGACCAAATTGGAAAATGAAGATAACAGAAATGCAAAGTTCCGAACGGTAATTGCACTGATTATAAAAGGGGAGGAAAACCTTTTTGAGGGTGAATGTTCAGGAAAGATTACAAAAACTAAAAGTGGGGTAGAAGGTTTTGGTTACGACCCAATTTTTATTCCTGAAGGACATGGAATTACTTTTGCTGAAATGTCAAAACAAGTAAAAGGAGCAATAAGCCACAGAGGCAAGGCAGTGAAGCAATTAGTTGGCTTTTTGCACCGCTAACCAATCTACTAAAAAAATTTAAAAAATTAATTTGATTTTCTGATTAGAAATTACTTTTAAAAATAATTATTGAGTAATTTTGTCATATGAAAGAGTTTCTTATTTCTTTAGTATTTATATTATTCTTTTTTCATTCATATGGACAAGTAGAATATCCTATCACAGAAAAAATAATAGTAACAGACGCTTATTTTGATATTGAGGTAGAAGATCCTTACAGATGGTTGGAAGACGACACCTCCCATCAGGTGAAAGAATGGATTTCAAAACAAAATAAACTTACTTTCTCTTATTTAGAACAAATTCCACAAAGAAAAATTTTAAAAAACAGATTAGAAGAGCTATGGAATTATGAGAAAATAGGAATTCCTTTTAATGAGGGGAATTACACCTATTTTTATAAAAATAATGGGCTGCAAAATCAGTATGTTTTGTACCGAAAAAAAGGAGAGGAACAAGAGGAAATATTTATTGATCCCAATCAATTTTCAGAAGATGGAACTATTTCTTTAGCTGGAATATCTTTTTCGGAAGATGGTAGTTTGTTAGCGTACTCCATTTCAGAAGGAGGATCAGATTGGAGGAAAGTAATTGTTATAGAAACAGAACGTAAAACTATGGTGGAAGACACCTTATTAGATGTAAAATTTTCTGCAATAAGTTGGAATGGGAATGAAGGTTACTACTACTCTACTTATGACAAACCTAAAAACTCAGTTTTATCCGATAAAACGGATAGACATAAATTATATTACCATCAATTAAATACTCTTCAAAAGGACGATAAAGTTATTTTTGGTCAGAAGGAAAAATTTAGATATGTAAGTGGGTATATCACAAGAGATCAGAATTATTTGGTTATTAGTGCATCCAAAGCAACTTCTGGTAATAATCTTTATATTAAAGATAGAAATAAAGAAAACTCTGAAATTATTCAAATAACACATAATTTTGAGAGTAATAGTCGTATATCTCATAACATTGGAAGTAAGTTGTATATCTCTACTAATCTAAATGCTCCAAATAAAAAACTTATTACAGTAGATGCAAAAGCTCCTCTAGTAGAAAATTGGATAGACTTTATTCCTGAAACTGAAAATGTATTGAATGTATTTAAAGGAGGAGGATGCTTTTTTGCAAAGTATTTTGCAGATGCAAACTCAAAAATCCTACAATATACATATGATGGAGAATTGGTTAGAGAAGTAGAATTTTCGGGAAAAGGAAATGTAAGTGGATTTGGTGGTAAAGAAGATCAAAAAGAGATTTTCTATAATTTTAGTAATTATATTACTCCAAGATCTTCTTTTAAATACAATGTAGAAACTGGAGAATCTGAATTGTTTTGGTCTCCAAATATTGATTTTAATTCATCAGATTTTGTTTGCGAGCAACATTTTTTCATTTCTAAAGATGGCACAAAAGTTCCGATAAGTATTATGTATAAAAAAGGTATAAAATTAGATGGAACAAATCCTACTATTTTGTATGGTTATGGAGGATTTAATATTTCTTTAAAACCCTCTTTTTCGGTAACAAATGCTGTATGGTTAGAACAAGGAGGTATTTATGCAGTAGCAAATCTTAGGGGTGGTGGTGAATATGGTAAAGAGTGGCATGATGCAGGAACAAAAATGCAAAAACAAAATGTATTTGACGACTTTATCTCTGCAGCAGAATTTTTGATTAAAAACAACTACACAAGCTCTGATTATTTAGCAATTAGCGGAAGATCTAATGGAGGGTTATTAGTAGGAGCTTGCATGACTCAAAGACCAGAATTATTTAAAGTTGCGTTACCTGCTGTTGGTGTTTTAGATATGTTGAGGTATCATACTTTTACTGCTGGGGCCGGTTGGGCTTACGATTACGGAACTTCTGAACAGAGTAAAGAAATGTTTGAATATTTACATAAATATTCTCCAGTACATAATGTAAAAGAGGGAGTAGAATACCCTTCAACTTTAGTACTAACAGGAGATCATGATGATAGGGTTGTTCCTGCACATAGTTTTAAGTTTGCGGCACATTTACAATATAAACAAATAGGAAATAATCCAACATTAATAAGAATAGAGACTAATGGTGGACATGGATCAGGAACTCCCATTAGTAAGATAATAGAAGAAGCCTCTGATGTAATAGGATTTGTTTTGTATAATATTCTCAATTAAGTTCTTTAATAAGGTTGTTTTGGGGTAGAAAGATTACAACCAACACTTATTTCACTATATTATAGTAAACTTTGAATTTATTTATAAATTAGTCTAAATCAATCCTCTGATTTTTCCTTAAGAAGGTCTTGGAGCATCTAAGGAAATTACATTTCCATCAGTATCAAAAAGCATAAACCTTGGGATGCCATTAATAGCGTATGATTTTGTGATTTCTGTCAAGCCATTCGCCCATAATTGTACGCCCCCTAATTGTTTGTCAGCTAACATATTTAGCCAAGCTTCTTTGTCAGTATCAATCGACACGCTTAGGAAGGTAATGTTGTTATTGTGGTAGTCATGCTCCAAAGTTTTTAAAGCAGGATTTTCAGCCTTACATGGTCCGCACCAAGTAGCCTAGACATCCACATATACTAGGCTTCCTTTAAAAGTAGAAAGTGAAAACTTATTCCCTTCTTTATCAGTAAAAAAAATCAATTGCAGGCTCTCCTATTTGAAGTAAGTTTGCAATAGCTTCAATTTTCTCAATATAATACTCAATCATTTTTACATTATTTTCTTTTTCGGCCGTTACGAATGCTTCATTGTTTACGATGGAAAGTTCTTGTTCTACTTTAGCAATATGTGTGTTTAAGTTAGTAATGAATTCCTTTTTTCAGTTGAAAATAATTGACTATTAATATTCGCTTCTTCACTTAGTAAATATTTTTTAGCTAAATAGGAAGATTCAGAAGATCCTTCATAAATAATTGTTTCGTCAAAAAACTCAGTATCAACTGTTAAATTAACACTTTCTCCTCCTTTCAAAAACATAGCAGTACTTTCCTAGTATTGGTGTTTGTACACGCAAAAAGTAAAGTTGTTAAGGTAATTGTAAGTAGGTTTCTTAATTTCATTATATATAATTTAAAGGTCTATTTCTTTAGGTATAAATTTACTTACATCACCACCATTTTTAATGATATCACGAATGATAGAGGAGGAAATATGAGAAATTTCAGGTGGAGTGATAATAAAGATAGTTTCAATTTCATTATTTAGGTCTTTGTTCATTTGAGCAATTCCTTTTTCAAACTTAAAATCGTGCGAATCTCTAAGCCCTCTTAATATGTAATTTGCATTTTCTTTTTTACAGAAATCAACAGTAAGTCCTTCAAAAAATTTTATTTCTATTTTAGGATTGTTTTCATAAACATCTTTTATCCATTTTAGGCGTTTTTCAATAGAGAAGTATTGATTTTTTTCAGAATTTATTCCAATTGAGATTATGATTTTATCAAATAGTGATAAAGCTCTATCAACTACTGATTGATGACCAACAGTAAAGGGAGAAAATGATCCTGGGAAAATTGCAATTTTTGTCATAGCTCAAAATTAGTGAATTTTTTTTTAGTTTTAATTTGTTAACGTCTTACGATTTAAAATGAGAAAATACTAAAATAAACAGTACCATATTTTCTAAGTTTTACATTTTCTCCTTCAAATTGCGTATCCTTATTATGTTCAATAATTAAGAGTCCTTCTTCTTTTATAAGATTTTTGTTTATGATCAAATCCTTCATTTCTTGGTAATTATCATAATCATAGGGTGGGTCGGCAAAAATAAAGTTGAATTGTTGTTTACAATTTTCTAAGTACTTTATGCAATCTGATTTTACAGCTGTTATATTCAAATCAAGCTCCTTAGTAGTTTTTTCTATATATTTTATGCAATGAAAATTATTGTCAATAGCCGTGACTTTTTCTACTCCTCTTGATGCAAATTCGTAAGCGATATTTCCAGTTCCCGAATATAAGTCCAAAACTATTTTTTCATCAAAGTAGTAACGACTTTCAATAATGCTGAAAAGTGCTTCTTTTGCCCTGTCTGTAGTTGGACGTACAGGAAGTTTATCTGGAGCAATTAATCTTCTACTTCTGTGGGTCCCTGCAATTATGCGCATAGTATTTGTGAAAATAAACCAAAATATTTTTGGTTTTCTAGTGTGTTAAATTCATCTGGAAACTTTAATTGATTTGGTCTTTCTCCTAGCTCAATATTTCTGATGTATTCATAAAGAAGTTTAAAATTATAATCATCTTTTGTAATGTCACCAAAAAGCAAAGTATTTACATTGTTAGTATCTAGTTTTAATTGCTCAAAAGCAAATAAAACAAAGTAGAGAATATCTTCCTTAGTTTCAAAATTAAAACTATTATTAAAAATAAGTTTTTCATTTTTAAAAGCTGTTATATTAAGTGTATTCTCACATAAATATATGTAGGCAGTAGGCTCAGTGTTATACTCTTTTGAAAACTTATCAATAAGAATTGATTGTTGAGCTTTTTGTTTTGCGTTCGGAAAATAAGTAGTTACTATATTATTAAGTTCTTTTGGGATAGAATATGCTAAATGAACATCAATTTCTTTTAATACATCAGTATTGATAATTTCGTGTGTTTCGCTATTAAGTTCAAGCATTTCTTTGGCTGAGAGTTTTGTAAAAAACTTATTCGGAATTAAAGTGCTAGGAAAATTAACAAAAGCAACAGAGCTAGAAAAAAAATCAGATTTAATTACTTCATCATCATTAATGAGATTAATGATATCATTAGTATTGTTAAGTTGGTAATTCTTAAAATATTCTAAACTAAATTTAGATGTGTTTGTAATGCAATAAGAAAAATGTGTAAGCCCTATCTGTACGGATAAATGATAGCTATCTGAGAGTGCAATGTTAAAGCTATTAGCTTGTATGTTATTCGCTTTTCCAGTTTCCATTTAATGATGCTTCATCCATTGAGCCTACTTTTAAAAGAGCATCTAACTGATAGCTTTTGTTTTCTGCATCAAGCCCAGTAAATACAGTACCATAATTTGTAGAAATTTCAAATACTTGTACGATTACTTTCCCTTTTTCAACTTGTCCTGCATCAATTGAATATACTTCATTTGAATAGGGTACAGTTGTTAAATTAGCAATATCTAATGGGAAATTTTCGTTTCTACTATCAAGGTATGCTTCATCAAAAACAGTTTCTTTAGCTAATACATAAGCAGTATCTCTACTAATAATTCCTAGCTCTAATGCTTGAACATCAGTTAAGGTATCAGGAGTTTCACCTATTGCTTTTACAATTGATATAGAATCATTTTCTAAAAAATGTGTAAGTGCTTCAAAATTATCAGCAAATGTTCCTTTAGCATGTTTGTATTTAGTTTGTACTTGTCTTAAATCTTTAAGTTTTTGTACATTTTCTGAAATTCTAACTTTAGCTTCTTTGTTAAACTCAACTTCACTATCAATACTATTAAATACAAAATAAGCTAATATAATGTTTAAAGGAATAAGTATAAGTGCAATTTGTTTGGCTTTCATAATTTAATTTTTGTGTTGCAAACTTACAATTTTTACTGATATCTTTGTGAAAAATATATTTAATGAAAAAAATATTATCAAAGTTTATTTTTTGGATTATGGGTTGGGAGATTATAGGCTCTTTAAATTATCCTAAAAAATGCATAGTTATTGCTGCTCCTCATACTTCCAATTGGGATTTTTTAATAGGTAGGTGTTATGGTTATATTGTAGGGATTACTCCAAAATACTTAATTAAGAGCGAGCTTTTTGTTCCGGTTTTAGGGACTCTATTTAAATGGAATGGTGGAATCCCAGTTTATAGAAAATCACAACATAATATAGTTGATCAAATTGTTACTAGATTTAGTAATACTGATGAATTAATACTTGGAATTACTCCAGAGGGTACTCGAAAAAGAGTTGAGAAATGGAAAACAGGTTTTTATCATATTGCACATAATTCCAATATTCCTATTTTGCTTGTGGCTATGGATTATGAAAATAAAAAAGTTGGGATCATTGATTCCATTACTCAAACTGTAGATATTGAAAAAGACATGCTTTTAATTCAAGAAAAATACCAAAATATAAAGGGGAAAATACCTGAATATTACAATCCTAAGATATTCTAATTTTTGTTCTTAAAAAAATGTTGAAAACACTAAATGAAATTTGCTTTTAGCGGCTTAAAACTCATTTCTAAAAACTATCTTTGCACCCTAAAATTTATAAAATATGTCATCACAGGCAACACTTACTTTAGCAACATTGGAACAAGCCCAAGATATGGGGCTTAGACCAGAAGAATTTAATAGAATTATAGAGATTTTAGGAAGAACTCCTAACTTTACTGAATTAAGTGTTTTTGGTGTGATGTGGTCAGAGCATTGCTCGTATAAAAATTCTATTGTTTGGCTTAAAACTTTACCAAAAGAAGGTCCTCATATGTTAGTTGAAGCAGGAGAGGAGAATGCAGGACTTGTTGATATTGGTGATGGATTAGCTTGTTGTTTTAAGATTGAGTCGCACAATCACCCATCAGCATTAGAACCTTATCAAGGAGCTGCTACTGGAGTTGGAGGTATAAACAGAGATATATTTACTATGGGGGCTCGCCCAATTGCTCAGCTTAACTCTTTGCGTTTTGGTAATATTGATTTAGATAGAACAAAATGGTTGGTAAATGGTGTTACTAAAGGTATTGGTGATTACGGTAATGCGTTTGGAATCCCAATTGTTGGAGGTGAAGTTTTCTTTGATGATTGCTATAATACTAATCCACTTGTAAATGCATTTTCAGCAGGAATTATGAAAAAAGGAGAAATGATTTCAGCTACTTCATCAGGTGTAGGGAATCCTGTATTTATAGTAGGTTCTCGTACAGGCAAAGATGGAATACATGGTGCTTCATTTGCATCTAAAGATATATCAGAAGATTCAGTAAATGATTTACCTGCAGTACAAGTTGGTGATCCTTTTCAAGAAAAATTATTATTAGAAGCTACATTAGAGCTAGGAAAAACTGATGCTGTAGTTGGTATGCAAGATATGGGTGCTGCTGGTATTACTTGTTCATCTAATGAAATGTCAGCTGCTGGTAAACACGGTATGGATTTATGGTTGGATAAAGTACCAACTAGGCAAGCAGATATGAAGGATTGGGAAATTCTTTTATCAGAATCTCAAGAAAGAATGTTAGTTGTTGTACATAAAGGCAAAGAGGATATTGTAAATACTATTTTTGATAAATGGGATTTATCTTGTGAAGAAATCGGTGTAGTTACTGAGGGAGAAAGAGTAAGGTATTTCATGCATGGTGAATTGGTTGGTGATGTTCCTTGTGATGATTTAGTTTTAGGAGGAGGTGCTCCAGTTTATCATAGAGAGTGGAGTGAGCCAGCTTATCATCAAGAATGGAAAAAATTTCATATTGATAATATTAAGCAACCAAAAGATTTAGTTGAGGTTGCTAAATTTTTAACAGGACATGAAAATATTGCATCAAAAAGATGGGTTTATGAGCAGTATGATTCAATGGTAGGCACTGCAAATATGAGTACGAATATGCCAACTGATGCTGGCATAGTAAACTTAAAAGAAACAGATAAAGCCTTAGCAATGACTGTTGATTGTAATGCTAGAATGGTAAATGCTGATCCTGAGGAAGGAACTGCAATGGCAGTGGCAGAAGCTGCACGTAATATTGTTTGTTCTGGTGGTATTCCATCAGCAATAACTAATTGTTTAAATTTTGGTAACCCTTATAACCCTGAAGTGTATTGGCAATTTGTTGGAGCTATTAAAGGGATGAGTAAAGCTTGTCTTAAATTTAAAACTCCTGTTACTGGTGGTAATGTTAGTTTCTATAACCAATCAGCTGTTGAAGGAACGGAAGTACCTGTTTTCCCAACTCCAACTATTGGTATGCTTGGTATTGTTGAGGATAAAAAGCATGTTACTTCTTTGGCTTTTAAAGGTAAGTCGGATTTAATATATTTAATTGGTAAATGTGAGAATGATATTTCTTCATCAGAATATTTAGCTTCTTACCATGGTGTTAAGGAATCATCAACTCCAAAGTTTGATTTGGATACTGAAAATGATATGCAACAAACTGTTACAAAATTAATTAGAGCAGGTGTAATTGAATCAGCTCATGATGTTGCTGATGGTGGATTGTTTATGACTCTTTTAGAAAGTTCATTTACAAATAATTTAGGATTTGAAATTGTAAGCTGCTCAGAAGTGAGAGAAGATGCTTTCTTGTTCGGTGAAGTGCCATCAAGAGTGGTCGTTTCTGTTACTGAAACTGGTGAAGATGACTTGTTGGATACATTAAAAGAAACAAATACTCCTTTTATGTTATTAGGACATGTTACTCAAGGGAAAATTGTTATTGATGATACTAAGTTTGGAATGGTTTCTGAGTACAAAGAAATTTATAATAACTCGTTAGCTGAAAAGTTGATGAAATAGATTTG
>ERZ807291.1134-NODE-1134-length-43933-cov-7.839122_pt1 | contig 43933 bp, 47 predicted proteins | sample MGYA00521257_ERZ807291 | MGnify/ENA primary metagenome ERZ807291 (study PRJEB31413, sample SAMN03169783) | marine metagenome | biome: Marine; feature: Water; material: Subsurface seawater | place: North Sea | collected 2011-04-28 | depth 1 m m ...
TGGGCCGTATGGCGCGCAGCATGGTGAAGGATGTCCTCGACGCCTTCTCCAGCAATGATCTCGCCAAGGCCCGCGCGGTCTGGGAACGCGATGCCGAACTCGACGACATGTATGACAGTCTGTTTCGTGAATTGCTGACCTACATGATGGAAGATCCGCGCAGCATCACATCCTGCACGCATCTGCTGTTTGTGGCGCGCAATATCGAGCGGATCGGCGACATCGCAACCAATATCGCAGAGCTTGTGCATTATCAGGTTGAGGGCGAGACCCTGACCGAAGATCGCCCCAAAACCGATGAAGCCAGCGTTACCGTTGTTGATTCGAACTAAACAGAAACTGAACCCGATCTCGCGAGGTCCAACACCGTGAGCAATTTGCAACCCAATGTCCTGATTGTCGAAGACGAGCCCCCCCTGGTGGAGCTGCTCTCCTACAACCTCGAGAAAGCCGGCTTCCAGATCCATATCGCCCGGGATGGTGAAGAAGCCCTGTTGGCTGTGGAAGAACGCAAACCCGATCTCATTTTGTTGGACTGGATGCTGCCTTATGTCTCCGGCATTGAGATTTGCCGCCGCATCCGGCGCAATCCCGAAACCCGGAACGTACCGATCATCATTCTCACCGCCCGTGGGGAAGAAGATGACCGCATCCGCGGGCTCGAGGCGGGCGCCGATGATTATGTCGTCAAACCGTTCTCACCCAGCGAACTGGTCGCCCGGGTACGCGCCGTATTGCGGCGCACGCGACCTGCTTTCGACAAGGACAGCCTGACCTATGGCGATATCACAATGGACCTCACGACCCATCGGGTCAGCCGCAATGACGAGCCGGTCGATCTGGGGCCCACCGAATTCCGCCTGCTGCGTTTCATGATGGAGCACCCCGGCCGGGTCTTTTCCCGTGAGCAGTTGCTCGATTCGGTCTGGGGACATGACACCTATATCGAGCCGCGCACGGTCGATGTTCATATCCGCCGCCTCCGCAAAGCCATGAACCTGCCCGGCACCACCGACCTGATCCGGACTGTCCGATCCGCCGGCTATGCGCTAGACCTGAAAGAACAGGTCGCCTGACACCAACCCCGGCGGGTCGCGAGGCTTGTGCCGGGACGCCCGATTATCGACTCAATCCGGGCACTATAATTGAGGTCGGCCGCACTCATCCGCAGCAAAGATCGCCAGAGCCATGCGTAAGTATCCCTCGTTGTTAAAGCATTGCTATATCGCAACCACATTGCTGTTCGGTCCCGTTGCCGTAACCCCGGCACTCGCCACTCCAGAGCACGCCATCGCCATGCTCGGATCTGCGAAATACAGTCCCGACTTTTCACAATTCGACTATGTGAACCCCACGGCTCCCAAGGGCGGAGTCCTGCGACTCCACGCACTCGGGTCCTTCGACACGCTCAATCCCTACATTGTGCGCGGCAAACCTGCAGCGGGTGTCCATCATGGTGCGGGGCTCTTTTTCGAAACTCTGGCCAAGCGCAGCCGGGATGAGCCGTTCACGCTTTACGGATTGCTCGCCGAAAGCATAGAGACACCTGAAGATCGCGCCTGGGTCGAATTCACCCTGCGCCCCGAAGCCACCTTTTCCGATGGCAGCCCGGTCACAGTCGATGACGTCATCTTCAGCTGGGAAGCGCTCAAAACCAAAGGCCGGCCAAACGCGCGGGCCACGTGGTCTCGCGCCAAATCGGTCACCCGGACCGGACCACGCAAGGTGCGGTTTACCTTTGAAAACAATGAAGATCGCGAATTGCCACTGCTGGTCGCCGGGTTCATGCCGATCCTGTCGAAGAGCTGGTGGGAAACCCGGGAGTTCAACACAACCACCCTTGAGCCGCCGCTCGCCAGCGGTCCTTACGTGATCGAGGCCGTAGACCCCGGTCGCGCCATCACCTATCGCCGCAATCCCGACTACTGGGGCAAGGATCTGGCCGTCAATCGCGGCCAGCACAACTTTGACCAGATTCGATACGACTACTTCCGCGATGCCTCTGTCGCCCTGCAAGCCTTCAAGGCGGGCAACTACGACCTCCGGTTCGAAGGGAACGCATCCCGTTGGGCGACCCAGTACAATTTCCCGGCCGCCCAGGATGGGCGGGTCGAGAAGGCAGTCCTGCAAACCGGGACGCCATCAGGACTGAGCGCCCTGACCTTCAATCTGCGTAAACCGGTATTTCAGGACCTGCGCGTCCGTGAAGCCCTGTCCCATGCCTTTGACTTCGAGTGGATCAACAAAGCGCTGCTTCACAATGGCTATGTCCGGACAACCAGCATGTTCACTGGCTCCGATATGGCGCCCATTGGTGCGCCGACGGCGGCCGAACTCGCACTTCTCGAACCATGGCGCGGTAAAATTCCCGACGCGGTATTCGGAGAGCCCTACGCCCCCCCGGCAACCGATGGATCGGGACGCCCGCGCGCGAACCTGAAACGCGCAGCAGCTCTTCTTGATGCCGCCGGCTGGACAATCAGGGACGGCGTCCGCGTCGATGACGCGGGCAATCCGTTCCGACTTGAAATCGCCATTCGGCGTCCTTCGAACGAGAAGATCGCATTGGCCTACAGCCGCAACCTGCAGCGTCTTGGGATTAAGGCCGCCGTTGGCCTTGTTGAATCAGCCCAGTTCCAGGGCATGATTGACACTTATGATTTCGACATGGTTTTCGGGTTCTGGGGTGTCACCCTGTCACCGGGGAACGAACAACAGAACTATTGGGGCACACAAACCTCCAACCAACCCGGCGGCCGCAACTGGGCAGGTGTTGCTGACCCGGCCGTCGATGCGATGATTGACGCCTTGGGGGCGGCGCAAAACCGAGACGAACTCGTCGCGGCCGCACGCGCATTGGACCGCATTTTGATGTGGAACCGATATCTGATGCCGCTTTACCACGACCCCGGCCAACGTCTTGCCAGCTGGTCACGGATCGCCTGGCCTGAGACGGTCCCCGTTTACGGGTTGCGTCTCGAGACCCTCTGGGACGCCACCGCCAACTAAAGCTTTTGTACCACCAGGTCTGCCAGCTTCACCTGCGGGCGCGGCCCGACATGCGCGATGACTTCGGCTGCCGCAATCCCGCCAATCCGCGCGCAGGTCGCCAGGTCTTCACCGCGGGTCAACCCATGCAGGAATCCGGCAGCAAACTGATCGCCAGCCCCGGTCGTATCAACCACGGCACCGACCGGCTCGGCATCAACGACGTGAACCTCCTCACCAGAAACCACGACCGACCCTTTTTCGGACCGGGTCAGTGCCGCTATGCGGCAGTCCTGCCTGACATGCTGCAGAGCCTCATCGAAATTCTCGACCTGATAAAGCGACATGATCTCGTCTTCATTGGCAAACAGCACATCCACATGTCCGGCGACAAATTCGCGGAACGAGTCCCGATGACGGTCCACACAGAAAGGATCGGAAAGGCTCAGAGACACCATCCGGTTTTTCGCCGCTGCCAAACCGGCGGCCCGCAGAAATGCCGCCTTGGCCTCATCACGGTCCCAGAGATAACCCTCAAGATATGTCACCTTCGCGCGCGCCACGAGGTCTTTATCAATATCCTCAGGACCCAGATTAACGCTGGCGCCCAAAAAGGTGTTCATCGTGCGCTGCGCGTCCGGCGTAATCAAAATCAGACAGCGCGCTGTTGGCGGACCATCGGTCGCCGCCGGGGTCGCATATTCAACACCGATCGAGCGTATATCATGGGTGAAAATATCCCCGAGCTGATCATCACGCACCCGCCCGATAAACGCGCATTTGGCATCCAGTGAGGCCAGTCCGGCCGCCGTGTTGCCAGCGGAACCGCCCGAGGTTTCAACCGCAGGGGACATTTGCGCGTAGAGGGCTTCTGCCTGATCAGCATCGATGAGCGCCATGGTCCCTTTGACCATGCCGAATTTCTCCAGCATTGCATCATCGGTCTGGGTCAGCACATCAACAATTGAGTTGCCGACGCACAGAACGTCGAGCTCTCCAGCCTGGGCCGCAGTGTCGGTCATGGAAACTCCAGTAAATTCGGGAAACGGGTATGAATGGCTGCGCGAGTATAGCGAGGGCTGTACGTCACACAATGGGTTAGCGGAACGAACGGGTGATCAGAATTATCATGGTCTTCATGCGGCATCCTTGGCTAAACTGCGCGGTATGATCTCCGCATTTTTCAAGGCCCTGGGTGACCTGGGCAGCCCTCGTTTTCGATCCGTTCTCTGGACGTGCTTTTTTCTCAGTCTCGCCACGGCCATCGTCCTGTGGGGCGGCCTCAGCTGGCTGATTTTCAGCACCGAGTTGGTCGGCGTGCTGCCCTGGATTGGGGGCGCCCTTGAGACCTTCATCGACATCTTCGGGTCCGTTGCGGCCTTCCTGTTGATGATCCTTTTGTTGCCCGCGGCCCTGGGCATCTACGCCAGTTTGTATATCGAAACGATCTGCCGGGCCGTTGAAGCGCGCCACTATCCCGAGATTGCACCGCCACGCGACCAGGGCATCTCGGAAGCCATCTGGGTGGGCCTGAAGTTCGGTGTTCTGCTGATTGCTCTCAATCTTTTGCTGCTACCGCTGCTGTTTTTCCCGCCGATCTATTTCGTCGCCGGCTGGGGGCTCAACGGCTATCTGCTGGGCCGGGAATATCTGGAAATGGTTGGATTCCGGCGTATGTCGCCCAAGGAACTTCGTGATTTTCGACTAAAGCACCGCGGTACGGTCTACTTCGCCGGCCTCGTCTTTGCGCTCATCGCAACAGTGCCCATTGTAAACCTTCTGCTGCCCTTGTTCGGAACATCGATGATGTTGCACGTTTTCGAGCGGCAGAGGCCCAAGGAAAATGACATTACTTTAACAATATCAATGGCTTGATATATTTTATCGACATTTTGATGTAAATAGGCTATCCAAGGCTCTGAGAGTCGCGAGAATCTTGCATATCACGTGAGCAGTCACGTCCATGTTTTCGCGCGGGGACTATATTGGGGGCGCGATCATGAGCGCAGACGTCAGTGACGAGAATGAACGACGAGACCTCGATCTGAGCTTTCTGGATCGACAGCCGGTCCGCGCCGCGGAAATACCCAATCTGAATGAACGGGGCGAACGCAAAGAAGAGCGCGAGCCACATCGTGGCAACCAGCAGGATGCCAAGACGCTCACAGTCGCGCGCGACATTACCCTCAAGGGCGATATCACCGAATGCGACACACTGGTGGTCGAGGGCCGCATTGATGCGACCCTGAACAGCGCCCGCGCGCTGGAAGTTTCACGCGGCGGCCGCTTTGTCGGATCGGCCTCAGTGGATACCGCAATCATCAGCGGCCGGTTTGATGGTGACCTCAAAGTCGCACGCGGGCTTCGCGTCACGGCGACAGGCAAGATCACAGGCAATGTGATCTATGGTCGCCTGGAGATCGAACAGGGCGGCGAAGTCCTGGGAGACATCAAAATCCATGCCTAGTTCACGACGCGACCGGCCCTCACGGGTCGCTATTCTCGGCGCGGCCGTTGTGACGATGCTGATGAGCGCCTTCGTACTGTCCGCCTGATTCCATGTTTTGGCGTTCTGGTCCCCTGATTCTCGCAATTGTGCTGCTTACCGGCTGTTCTCTGGTGCAAAATGAACGGTCTCAGGCCCCTGCCCGCACCGAATCACCAACCGCGACTGCGCGTCTTCAGCCTGCAACCCCGACACGCCGCCCGGCACCCCGTGCCACCATGGCCGACTTACTGGGCGCTGACCCGGCCCGGATCGACAGTTATCTTGGTGCACCCGAGATTGTTCGGCGCGAAGGCGCGGGCGAACTCCGGCTTTACCGCAGCAACAACTGCGTGCTGCATATTTTTCTCTATCCCCGGAACGGGACCATTGGGGCGACGCATGTCGAGGCGCGCAACGACACAGCGCAACTTGACCCAAGCGCGACCGAGCGGTGCATCGCCAGCTTCTCCTAGGCCCCCAACCTTCTCGGATCAGGCGATGGTTTTCGCCTTGTAAGTGCATACATCCGCAACGATGCAGACCGCACAATCAGGTTTGCGCGCCTTACACACATAGCGACCGTGCAGGATCAGCCAATGATGGGCATGCTGCAGGTAGTGAGTCGGCACACGTTTGAGCAGTTTGTCCTCGACCGCGCGTACATTTTTGCCCGGCGCCAGCCCCGTTCGGTTGGAGAGGCGGAAGATATGTGTGTCCACTGCCATGGTGGGCTCGCCGAAGGCGGTGTTCAGAACGACATTCGCCGTCTTGCGGCCAACACCCGGCAAGGCTTCGAGCGCGGCACGGTCGTGCGGCACCTCCCCGCCATGCTCCTTGACGAGCATCTCGCTCAACGCGATGACGTTCTTGGCCTTGGTGCGGAAAAGACCAATGGTGCGAACATGCTTGATCAGCTCATCTTCACCCAGGGCGAGCATTTTCTGTGGTGTATCAACCGTCTTGAAAAGCTCTTTTGTCGCCTTGTTCACACCCACATCAGTCGCTTGTGCGGACAGCACGACGGCAACCAGAAGGGTATAGGTGTTGCGATATTCGAGTTCGGTTGTCGGGGTCGGGTCCGCGCCGGACAGGCGTCGGAAAAATTCCTCGATCGCGTCTTTTTTCATCATGGGCATAACACAAGCAGACTAGCGCGTTTCATCGTGCCGATCAGCCACCATTCACAACTGCGGCACTGCGACAAAGCGTTACTTTTCCAGACCCTATCGGCAGCTTAGACTTTCACCATGAGCCATACTGAGACAGAGCCGCTTTTTGATGCCGTCCTTTACCCGCATCGGAGCTTGAGCCCGCGTGGTGTTCGCAATGTCATTCTGGGGATAGCCGGCGCACTCGCGCTCGTGGCGCTCTACTTCACCGCGCTCGGTGCCTGGCCCGTCCTGCCGTTCTTCGGATGCGAAATCCTGCTGATCTGGTGGGCCTTCCGCACCAATGTCCGTGATGGCCGCGCCTTTGAGCGCGTGCGTCTGACCCGGGAGGAACTGACGATCGCACGCGTCCGACCTTCAGGTCGCGAGCAACATCACCGCATTGCGCCCCCACACTGGCTGAGTGTCGACCTGACATCTCGTCCGGGCGGCGACAACGAATTGCGCCTCGCAAGTCATGGTAAATCACTAAAGGTCGGAGTGTTCCTCACCCCTGAAGAACGGAACGAGCTGGCCATCGCCTTGCGCGATGCCTTGCGAGACATGAACGCCGCACCAAACGCAGTGCGTTAATCGAGACCCAGAACGTCGGCCATCGCATAAAATCCCGGCGCACGCCCGGCGGTCCAGCGGGCCGCACGCACGGCGCCACGCGCAAAAATTCCCCGGTCGGTCGCCCGGTGGGTCAGTTCAATGCGCTCACCCGCACTGGCAAAAATGACACTGTGTTCGCCCACAACATCCCCGCCGCGCAAGGTCGCAAAACCAATCGTGCCCCGCTCACGTGCGCCGGTGATTCCTTCGCGAGACAGCACCTTCTCACTGTCAAAGTCGACACCACGACCACGCGCCGCGGCTTCGCCGAGACTCAGCGCCGTACCTGAGGGCGCATCCACTTTGTGCTTGTGATGCATTTCGACGATCTCAATATCGAAATCCGGATCAAGGGCGCGCGCCACACGCTCTGTGATGGCAAACATCAGATTGACGCCGCTCGACATGTTCGAGGCCCAGACGACAGGAACCGTCTTCGCCGCATTCTCGAGGGCAGCCCGATGAGAATTCTCCAGCCCGGTGGTCCCTGCGATAAGCGCGCAACCGTTTTCTGCGGCAAGCGCAGCGTGTGTCGCGGTCGCGGCCGGAACCGTGAAATCAATGACCGCATCAACCTTGCCGAACATGGCAGCCGTATCATCTGTGATGATCACGCCATTCTCACCGACACCAGAGAGGGTTCCGGCATCACTGCCAACAAGCGTTGAGCCCGGAACTTCACTTGCGCCGCCAAGCACGCAACTTTCGCTCTCGGCCACAACCTGCACAAGCATGCGGCCCATCCGGCCACCCGCACCCACGATTCCAATTTTCAATTGATCAGTCATATTCTTTCCCACCCCGGCTCATCTGTCGAACCTGTGGGAAAGATACCACTTCACACGCAGAACCCAACGTCCGTTTGACTAGTCTTTCAAGTCGTCCCAGAACTCTTTCACCTTGGTGAAAAAGCCTTCGGATTCCGGACTGTGTTTTGGGGATCCGCCACCGGAGTCCTCAAATTTCTTGAGCAGGTCGCGCTGGTCCTTGGTCAAATTGACAGGGGTTTCGATCTGCGCCTGGACATACATGTCGCCACGCACATTCGAACGCAGCACTGACATGCCCTTGGCCCGCAACCGGAACTGCTGTCCGGTCTGGGTGCCCGCAGGGATATTTACCCGCGCGCGCCCGCCATCAATGGTCGGAACCTCGATCGATCCGCCGAGCGACGCCGTTGTCATCGGAATCGGAACACGACACTGGATGTCCGCGCCGTCACGGCGGAAAAACCGATGCGGCTGGATCGTAACAAAAATATAGAGATCGCCCGCCGGACCACCGCGCAAGCCAGCCTCACCTTCACCGGCGACACGGATGCGCGTGCCATCCTCGATCCCGGACGGGATGTTGACCGAAAGTGTCTTTTCCTTGTTGACGCGTCCGGCACCCCCGCACGACCCACAAGGATTGTCGATCACCCGACCCGCACCCTGACAGGTCGGACAGGTTCGTTCGACGGTGAAAAATCCCTGCTGAGCGCGGACTTTGCCGGCCCCCTGACAAGACGGACAACTGACCGGTTCCGAGCCGCCAGCTGCGCCGGAACCATGACACTCATCACAGCCTGCTGATGCGTTGACCTTGACGCGCGCCTGTTTGCCCGCAAAGGCATCCTCGAGGCTGACGTCAAGATTGTAGCGCAGGTCCGACCCACGCGTGCTCGTGCGTCGACGACCACCGCCACGACCACCCATGAACTCGCCAAACATCTCATCAAAGATGTCGGCAAACCCGCCACCATTTTCGAAACCACCGCCCGCATGAGCGCCGCCGCCATTCTGGAAGGCTTCATGGCCATACCGGTCATAAGCGGCACGCTTCTGTTCATCCTTGAGGATGTCATAAGCCTGATTGATTTCCTTGAAGCGCTGTTCGGCCTTGTCATCACCGGGATTCTTATCCGGGTGCAGTTCCTTGGCAAGTTTTCGATACGCGCTCTTGATCGCCGACGCTTCCGCGCCACGGTCCACACCCAGAACTTCGTAGTAATCCTTATCCGCCATCGATGACCCTTACCCCGATTTGGACGATTAGGAAGTGCGGCGCGGAGAAGTCTTCCTCACCCGCGCCGCAATTATCCGTTTGTGTCCAGTTAGGAGGTTGACGAGCGATCCTTGGGCTCGTCGTCGTCATCGACCTCTTCGAAGTCAGCGTCAACGATGGTCTCATCGCTGGCGGCCTCGGCGTCACCGTCCATTTCGGCATCTGCCGGACCGGCTTCGCCGTCGCCCATCTCAGCCTGCTCAGACTTGTAGATGGCTTCTCCGAGTTTCATCGAAGACATGGCAAGCGCTTCGAGCTTCGCCTGGATGTCTTCCTGATTCTCGCCTTCGAGGGCTGTCTTCAGTGCTTCCATGTCACTTTCGATTGCGGACTTGTCTTCATCCCCAACCTTGTCGCCATGTTCGCTCAGGCTGCGTTCCGTCTGATGCACAAGCGTTTCGGCTTGGTTCCGGATCTCAACCGTCTCACGCCGCTTCTTGTCATCCTCGGCATGCGCTTCCGCGTCCTTGACCATCTGATCAATGTCATCGTCAGACAAACCACCCGAGGCCTGGATGCGTATCTGTTGCTCCTTGCCTGTGCCCTTGTCCTTTGCCGACACATTGACGATGCCGTTGGCATCAATGTCGAAAGTGACTTCAATCTGCGGAATACCACGCGGTGCGGACGGAATGCCGACAAGGTCAAACTGACCAAGCAGCTTGTTGTCCGCAGCCATTTCACGCTCGCCCTGGAAGACCCGGATCGTCACCGCACCCTGATTGTCCTCGGCGGTCGAGAAGACCTGGCTTTTCTTGGTCGGGATCGTCGTGTTGCGATCAATCAGACGGGTAAACACACCGCCCAGCGTCTCGATACCCAGCGACAGCGGAGTCACGTCGAGCAACAGCACATCCTTTACGTCGCCAGCCAGCACGCCGGCCTGAATCGCAGCACCAATGGCCACAACCTCGTCCGGGTTCACGCCACGATGCGGTTCGCGCCCGAAAAAGTTTTTCACGGTCTCCTGAATCTTTGGCATGCGGGTCATGCCGCCGACCAGAATGACTTCATCAATCTCGTTTGGCTTGAGACCGGCATCCTTGAGCGCTGCCTTGCAGGGATCAACCGTCCGCGCAACGAGGTCTTCGACCAGCGCTTCAAGTTTTGCCCGAGTCAGTTTCACATTGAGATGCTTGGGTCCCGAGGCGTCAGCCGTGATGAAGGGGAGGTTCACTTCGGTCTGGGTCGAGGACGAAAGTTCAACCTTCGCTTTCTCGGCTGCTTCTTTGAGACGCTGGAGTGCCAGCTTGTCTTCACGCAGGTTTATGCCCTGATCCTTTTTGAACTCATCGGCCAGATACTCAATGATCCGGGCGTCGAAATCCTCACCACCCAGGAAGGTGTCACCATTGGTGGACTTCACTTCGAAGACACCATCGCCGATTTCCAGGATCGACACATCGAAGGTACCGCCGCCAAGGTCATAGACCACAATGGTGCCGGTTTCTTTCTTGTCGAGGCCATAAGCCAGCGCGGCAGCGGTTGGCTCGTTGATGATGCGCAGCACTTCAAGGCCGGCAATCTTGCCCGCGTCCTTGGTCGCCTGACGCTGTGAATCGTTGAAATAGGCCGGGACCGTGATCACAGCCTGTTCAACGGTTTCGCCCAGAAATGCTTCGGCGGTCTCTTTCATCTTCTGCAGGATGAAGGCGCTGATTTCCGACGGGCTGTATTTCTTGTCATTGGCGCCGACCCACGCGTCGCCATTGTCGCCTTCGACAATCTCGAACGGGACGAGATCCCTGTCCTTCTGGGTCAGCGGGTCGTCAAACCGGCGCCCGATCAGTCGCTTGACCGCGAAGATCGTGTTCTCCGGATTGGTGACGGCCTGCCGCTTGGCGGCCTGTCCCACAAGGCGTTCATCATTCTCAGAGAACGCCACCATGGACGGCGTCGTACGTGCGCCTTCCGAGTTTTCGATCACCTTGCCTGCATCACCGTCCATGACGGCCACACAGGAGTTGGTCGTACCAAGATCGATACCAATTACTTTCGCCATAATACCCTCGCTTCGTCAGCAGAATTGCCCGGCCCAGATGGCACCGCGGCAAATCCCTGTTATTGCGGTTGGTGGCTCTGCTCTGAGAACCAGTCGTGTTCGACGGACATATAGGGACCGGTCATGCCCTACGCAACCGTCAGAAATTCCACATCTTTCACGCTATTTTCATCATTTCGGCCCGTCGGCGCTCGATCCTCATATCCCGACAGTCACATTCTGGCGCTACACGACTGATATTCCCGCGTTTTCTGGAATCAGGGCCTGCGCCATCTGCATGGCAGCTCTCCGCCAAGCGCAGGGCGCACGAGGCCGACAAAGTCCGAGGTTTCTCGAAAAGACATAAATCACTGTGATTTTTGCCTTTCAGCATCGTGCAGTCTGCCCCGTCCCAGTGATCTGGCGCACGCGGCCCGTTTGCTGCTATGCCGTTTGGGACTAAGCCGTTCCGCAAACAACCCCCATGCGAACCAAACGGCCCCGGACCGGAGACCCCGAACCCATGACGATGCCCCCGCGCCCCATTGATATTCTGGCTTTTTTGACCGGAGAAGACGTTTCGATCCCGCAGATGAAGTTTGTCGATGTGGGTGCGATGGATGTTGGCGAAAGCGAGCCGTGGTCTCAACTGGTCTCAGGCGGCACTGCATCTCTGATCGGATTTGAACCCAACCCCGTCGAATGCGAGAAGCTCAACCAGACCGCGCCCGCCAACAGCAAATTTCTCCCCGTCGCCCTGGGTGACGGCCATCCCCACACCCTGCACATCGGCAAGGAGCCGATGACGTCATCCCTGTTCCCGCCGGACCCCGAGGTCATGCAGAGATTTCACAGCCTGTGGGAACTTTGCGAGCCGGTTCGCACCGAAGCACTTGAGACGATGCGTCTCGACGACGTCCCCGACGTTCGCCCGGCAGACTTCATCAAGCTTGATGTCCAGGGTGCCGAATTGCTCGTTCTCGAAGGGGCCCGCGATACCATGAGCGACGTGCTGGCGATCCAGACCGAAGTCAATTTTCTGCCAATCTATCGGGGGCAGGCATTGTATGCGGACGTGGATATCAATCTGCGCGGCCATGGGCTGTCTTTCCACACCATGGTCGGCGTTGGCTCCCGTCCCTACCGACCCTTGATCAAGGATGCCAACCCCAACCGGGGCTTTACGCAAGTGATCTGGAGCAACGCCGTCTATTTCAGAGACCCCGCACAGTTTCCCGAACTGGCGAAAAGCCAGCCCGAGGCCCTGCTGAAAATAGCCGTGCTGGCACATGAACTCTATGGCGCCTTCGACTTCGCAGCACTGGCCCTCCAGCATTACGGCGCAACGCAGAAGCAGGGGCTTGCGACAGCCTATATCCGCGCTCTGATGGTTGCCGACCCAGCAATCACCGCTCGAAAATAACCGGCATCGCGCAGGCGCGATCAGACGATCGTGTCGACCTTGGGATCTTTTGGTGCCGCAGCGGATTTGGCGACACCCACACGCGCGGGACGCAACAAACGCTCGTGGAGCCGATAGCCCGGCTCAATCACTTGCGCCACGGTTCCATTGGGGAGGTCGGTACCAGGCACTTCAAACATGGCCTCGTGCAGGTTCGGATCGAACGGCTCGCCGACAGGCTCAATACGTTCAATCTTGTTCGAGACCATGGCCTGAACAAAGCTCGCCTGAACCGCCTTCACGCCTTCGAGCAAAATGCCGAGAAGTTCGTGCTCACCGCGACGCTCCTCGGGAACAGCGGCCACCGCACGTTCAAGATTGTCTGCAACCGAAAGAATATCGCGCGCAAACCCGGTTACGGCGAACTTGTGCGCATCTTCAAGCTGGCGTTCAGCGCGTTTGCGGATGTTTTCCGTTTCGGCCATCGCACGCAAAAGATTGTCCCGCAACTCCGCGACCTGGGCCTCCAGATCTTCAACCCGTGCATCATTGACGGGGCTTTCTTCGATCGACTCCTCGGAAAGAGCCGCTGACAAAGCGTCAAGACGTGCGGCATCCGCAGCTGCGGCATCTTCGGCAGCCGCGTCATTCTCGGCATCTATCGCGGCCTGTTCGGCGGCAATATCTTCGTCGGTGGGATTGTTGTCGTTGTCGCTCATTCTCTGCTTCCTGATACCCTCGCAGCGCGAGAGCCCTAACTGTTGCTAACTCATCAGGCGGCTTACCACCTGCGCCGTGTAGTCGACGACAGGGATAATCCGCGCATAGTTGATTCGCGTTGGACCGATCACGCCGACCGCACCAACAATTTCCTGTTCGGCGTTTCGATAGGGGGCCACCACCACCGAACACCCGGCGACCGAGAACAATTCATTCTCGGCACCGATAAATATCTGCACACCTTCACCGCCGCGCGCGGCATCCAGCAATTTGACCCAGGACTCTTTCATGTCCAGCGCATCGAAAAGCGTCCGGACACGGTCAAGGTCTTCGACAGCCTGCACATCATCCAGCAGGCGTTCGGTGCCACTCACAATCAAGGCGGCTTCGGGACCCTTGCCCGTGGCTGTGGCCAGACCCGCCTTGACCAGCTTCTGGGTCAAACTATCGAGATCCCGGCGGTGGGTTTCGAGTTCCGCTGCAATCTGACGCTGAGCCTGCTCGATCGTCTTGCCGACCATGCGGGTGGAAAGAAAATTGGATGCCTCGATCATCGCGGAAGCCGGCATGCCGCGCGGCACCTCGACAATCCGGTTCTCAACGCTGCCGTCCTCGGTCACCAACACGACCAGTGCCCGCCCGGGCGCCAGAGATACAAACTCGATATGGCGCAAGGGGGAATCGCTCGTCGGAGCCACAACCAACCCGGCGCAATTGCTCAATCCCGACAGGACGCGCGAAGCTTCCGACAGGGTTTGCTGCAGACTGCGCCCATGTGTGGCGCACTGCGCCTCAATAGACACCCGTTCGTCTTCCGTCAGGTTGCCAACTTCCAGCAGGCCATCCACGAACAGCCGCAACCCTGCATCCGTCGGAATGCGGCCCGCCGAGGTGTGAGGTGAAAACAGAAGTCCGGCATCCTGCAGGTCTGCCATAACGTTGCGGATCGTGGCCGGCGACAGGTCTATATCGAGATTGCGCGACAAGGTGCGCGAACCCACCGGCTCACCTGTCATCAGATAGCCGTCAATGATCTGCCGAAGGATATCGGTGCTTCGAGCGTTCAACTGTGGAATCGTGCGGCTCATGCGCCAATCCGTCCATGTGGTTAGCATCCGGGTCGACACACCGGGACGCCCGGTCAACTTAGGCACGGCCTGCCCCGCGATCAAGGCGGCGCGCACGAACAGGGCCGACCATCTCCGAAGTGGACGCACGCGCATCGAAGCGACTAGGTTGCGCGCAAAGTCCCGGACACACCGAATTGGAACCTGATTATCATGGCCAAGAACTCCATCCGCCCGTCACGCCGCGCCGCCAATCAAATGCGTAAGGTCAAGCTCCAAACCGGTGCTGCAAAATACGCCGAAGGCTCATGCCTTGCCATTTTCGGCAACACCCATGTGCTCTGCGCGGCCAGCATCGAAGAGCGGGTCCCGCCATGGATGCGCGGAACGGGAACCGGCTGGGTCACGGCTGAATACGGCATGCTGCCGCGTTCGACCCACACCCGCACCAACCGCGAAGCGGCACGCGGCAAGCAATCTGGACGCACCCAGGAAATTCAGCGCCTGATCGGACGCTCCCTGCGCGCTGTCACCGATATGGAAGCGCTCGGTGAACGGCAAATCCGTCTCGACTGCGACGTTCTGCAGGCCGATGGCGGCACCCGAACGGCATCAATCACGGGTGCCTGTGTTGCCTTGCATCTCGCGTGTCAGGGCCTGATCAAATCAGGCGCGATCGAAACCAACCCGGTGACCGAGCTTGTCGCGGCAATTTCGTGCGGCATCTATCAGGGCGAACCTGTCCTTGATCTTGATTACCCGGAAGATTCCAACGCACAGGCCGATGCCAACTTCGTACTCACCGAACGTGGCGGGATTGTCGAAATTCAGGGCACCGCAGAGGAAAAGCCCTTCTCCCGCGCGCAATTCAACAAGCTGCTTGATCTGGCCCGCGACGGCACCCAGGATCTGGTCAAGGCCCAGCGCAAGGCGCTCGGCATCAAATAGCAATCGGGAACGGACGGAACGGCACATGGCGCGCAAGTTCGAAGGCAGCGAGTTGGTTATCGCCAGTCACAATGCGGGCAAGGTCCGGGAGATCGGTGATCTTCTCAAACCCTACGCCATCGCCGTCACAAGCGCGGGCGCGCTCGGCCTGCCCGAACCGGAGGAGACCGGTTCAACTTTTGCCGAGAACGCCGCTCTCAAGGCCCATGCTTCCGTGGCCGGGAGCGGCCTCCCGGCGCTGGCCGATGATTCCGGTTTTTCGGTGGCGGCCCTGAACGGCGCCCCCGGCATCCATGCCGCCCGGTTTGCCGAGCGCACGAAAGGTGTGCGTGACTATGACTGGGCGATGGAACAACTTCACGAAGCCAGCCGAGATGCGGGGGACGACCTCGCCTGGTTTACCTGCGCACTCGCGCTCGCCTGGCCTGATGGGCACGCCGAAATCTTCGAAGGGCGTGTGGCCGGAAAACTCGTCTGGCCGCCGCGCGGCGGACATGGTTTTGGATATGACCCCATGTTCGTGCCAGAGGGATATGATGAGACCTTCGGAGAAATGGTGCCCGATGCCAAACATGAAATGTCCCACCGGGCGATCGCCTTTCGGGACATGATCGCGGCGTGTTTCAACGACACCGATGGCTGACAGCCAGCAGGACATTGCGCTTTATGTGCATTGGCCATTCTGCCTCTCGCTCTGCCCCTATTGCGACTTCAACAGTCATGTCCGCGACACCATCGACCAGGGTGCCTGGCGTGAGGCTCTATTGCGCGAACTCGCGCACTACGCCGCGCAAATCCCGAACCGGCGGCTGACAAGCATATTCTTTGGCGGCGGCACACCATCACTGATGCCACCCGAGACGGCTGCAGCGATCATCAAGCATGCAAAAAGCCTGTTTGCCGCCGATCCTGATATCGAAATCACCCTCGAAGCGAATCCGACCTCGGCCGAAACACTGGTGCTCGAGGCGTTTGCCAAAGCCGGGATCAATCGTCTGAGTTTGGGCATTCAGGCTCTCGATGACGCCGCTCTTTCAGCGCTGGGTCGCACCCACAGCAAAGCCGAAGCGCAAGCGTGTATCACCGCTGCCCATGCACTATTTGAGCGGTTTTCCTTCGACCTGATTTATGCGCGACCCGGCCAAACCCCAGAAGCGTGGAAGGCCGAACTGACCGACGCCGTCGCCATGTCGCGGGGTCACCTCTCCGCTTACCAGCTGACCATTGAACCCGGGACGCCGTTCTTTCTGGCGCAGGCCCGTGGGGCGCTTGAGCTTCCTGATGAAGAAAATGGCGCGCAAATGTTCGAAATCACCCAGCAGGTGCTTGAAGACGCGGGCCTGCCAGCCTACGAAATTTCCAATCACGCCGCGCCCGGCGGGGAGTCTCGTCACAACCTGACCTATTGGCGTCATGACGACTATCTGGGCATCGGGCCCGGCGCGCATGGGCGCCTCCAGCTTGATGGCACGGTCCATGAAACACGCCAGCATCGCGCGCCGGAAATCTGGCTGGACCGCTGCCTGTCGCACGGACATGCCACCCAACGCAGCACGCCCCTCACCGGTGACCTGCTTGTGGAAGAAGTCACCATGATGGGGCTGCGCCTTATCGCAGGCATTGATGGTCAGGCGTTTAAAAACAGGACCGGGCTGTCACTTGGTCAGGCATTCGACCCCAACACCATCGCGCAACTCACAGAAGCAGGGTTTCTTGAAACAAGGCCCGATCATCTGGTGGCCACAGCGGCCGGGCGCCAAAGGCTGAACGCCGTGATCGGCCAGCTTCTCAATTCGTGAGCGGCGGCTCAAAGCTTGTCGGGGCGGGATCAATCTCAAGCGGGCCATCGCGGCCAATCTCCAGAATCGACAGACCACGCTCCACCTCTCCACTCGGCAGCAAACGGAAGATTCCGTCAATGCCGGCAAAGCCGTCCGGGTTCTCCAGGTTCTCTATGGCGTAGGGCGTGCCCGCAGGACCAATCGTGCGCGCCAGGACCGCGGCCAATGCGACGCCGTCATATGCCAGCGTTGCCAGCCGGTCAGGCGCGCGACCATAAATTTCTCGAAACCGGTCCACGAACCGCAATCGGGCCTCGCGCGGCGGGGCTGCAAACCATGCACCAAGCATAGAGGGTTCCTTGCCCAGCGCAGGATCATCCCAGATCCAGGTCCCCAACAATTTCACCTGAACAGGATCAATGTCGAAAAACGCCAAAAGCGGTGACAGCTGAAGAATCTCCTGACCACCCTCCGGCAGCATCAATGCTTCAAATCCGACATCACCGAGCGTATCGAGGGTTTCCAAGCGTTCAAGTGCGCGCTTGGAAATCGGGTCGTCATTTTCGGCGAGGCGCTGCTTCTCCTTTTCCAGCTCGGCGGCACGATCATCGTATTGTGCGAGCGACCGCACCGTGGCTGTCATGCCTTCAGTGTCAAACGGATAGAACCGGCTGGCCACGACTTCTCCGCCCGCTGTTTGCACGACCCCAGAATAAACGGCGCTCATACGCCCGCCATAGGAATCATCCGGCACGAGAGAAGCAAAACGGAACATGCCGCGCTGGACGGCGAACTCAACCGTCCGCGCAATTTGCGCCTCTGGAAAAAACCCGGCGACATAGACACCATTTCCACTGACCAGATTTCCACTGACCAGACGATCGCTGGAAAAGGCGTAGACCGGAATTCCGTGAGGACGCAGCACATCCGCCGCTGCGGTCACGGCTTCGGAGAACAAGGGGCCCAGCAAAATCCGCACACCGTCCGCACGCGCACGCGCTGCCGCCGATGCCGCAATCACGGGACTGCTGCCCGAATCGTAAACCCGCAGCTCAAACAGCGGCGGCGTGAAATCAAATAGCGCCAACTGGGCCGCATCGAGCAGGTCGCGACCAACCCCGGCCGCCGATCCTGACAACGGCACCATAATGCCGACACGAACGATATCGGATGCAACGGCTTGAGACTCGACCGGCGCGGGATCGGGCGTCGGCGCAGCCTGAACGACAGGCGCGGGTTGCGGATCAGCAGGAGGCGCCGCTAGGTTGGACTGTGCACACGCGGCGAGAGCCAGAAACGACGCGGCCAACAGCGCGCGCGGTGCAAACGGGAAAACCGGTCGTGACACGAAAACCACCTTCTCAAAAACCATCCACCAAACAACAGGCGGACACCTCCACCGCGCGAGACCCTAGCCGCGCGGCGCGGGACGAACAAGCACAAGCACGACCCATCGCACCGGGGTTGTACCCCGTGGCCACGCCGATCGGGAATCTGCGTGATATCACCCTGCGTGCCCTCGATATTCTGACCGCAGCGGACCTCATCATCTGCGAGGACACGCGCGTCACACGCAAGCTGCTGACCCGATACGGCATCACAACAAAATCCATTTCCTATAACGACCACAACGCCCAACGCGTCCTGCCGGGACTTATGAGACGCCTCAATGATGGCGAATCTCTGGCATTGGTCAGCGATGCCGGGACGCCGCTGATTTCGGATCCGGGATTCAAGCTTGTCGAAGCGGCGACCGCAGCCGAGATTCCGGTCTTTCCCATCCCCGGCGCGAATGCCGCGCTGGCCGGTCTTGTCGCATCCGGACTTCCCACCGACAGCTTTTTCTTTGCCGGCTTCCTGCCTCCCAAGCAAGGCGGGCGACGCGGGAGACTGGCAGAACTGGCCGGCGTGCCCGGCAGTCTTGTTTTTTATGAATCCCCCGGGCGTCTAGCGGCCTCCCTGGCCGATATGCGCGACATTCTGGGCGACCGTCTGGCCGTCGTGGCACGAGAAATAACCAAGCTTCACGAGGAAGTAATGCGCGGCTCGCTCGTCTATCTCGCAGATAACTATGCAAAACAGGGGGCACCCCGGGGCGAGATCGTCATCGTGGTGGCGCCTCCGGGTGAGCAGATCGCAAGTGATGAAGACGTACAGATTGCCCTTTCTGTGGCCCTCGAAAAAATGAGTGTACGTGATGCGTCCGCCGCGGTTTCCATGCAATTCGGGCGCCCTCGCCGTGAGGTGTACGCGATGGCTCTCGAAATCTCGCGCGAGGGCTCAGCGTCTTGAAAAACAAACAGCCGGACAAGCACCCCAAAACGTCGCGTCAGGCCGCCTATCAACGCGGCGCGAAGGCGGAACGACAGGCCGCAATGCTTCTGCGCCTCAAGGGGTTTCGTATACTGGCACGCAGATACCGAGCGCCCGTGGGTGAGATAGACCTGCTGGCCAACCGCGGCCGGGTGTTGGTGGCCGTCGAAGTCAAAGCGCGGCAAGACCGCGATGCGGCAGCCTTTTCGATATCCCCGCGACAACAACAAAGGGTCGCGCGCGCAACAGAACATTTTCTCGCCGCAAATCCGAAGTATGCAAGACACCAAATCCGTTTTGACGCCGTCCTCGCGGCACCGGGGCGACTGCCACGGCATATCCCCGATGCCTGGCGAATCAGCTAGCTTCAAACCCGAACTCGAGATCAGGACCATGGCAATTACAGTGCAAGAACTCACCAAATTCGGCCGTGTGGCCGGGGCTCTCGCGGCAGGCGCAATCCTGTTGGCGGCCTGCACGCCAGCAGGTCTGGCGATCGGCGCCGGCGCTTCAGCGGGCGTGGCGGCCTCCGAAGAGCGCGGAATCCGGGGCGCTGGCTCGGATACCCTGATCCGTGTCGAAATCAATGAGGCCTGGCTCAACGAGGACTTTGACACCTTCAATCGGCTTAACCTGCAAATATACGAGGGCCGGGTCCTGCTCTCGGGCCGGGTGCCCGATCAGGCGCGCGCCGACAAGGCGGTCCAGCTTGCCTGGCAGGCCGACGACGTTCGGGAAGTGATCAATGAGATAGAGATTTCCAATGCGGGTGCACTGGATGATTTTGCCAATGACGCATTAATCAATGCACGGCTGGATTCCGCACTGTTGTTCGACGGTGAAATCGATTCGATCAATTACTCCACCCGCTCTGTCGCGGGGTCGGTTTATCTGCTGGGCGTGGCGCAGGATCGCGCAGAACTTGATCGTGTGTTCCGGGTGACCCGCAATATCCCGAACGTGAAACGTGTCATCAGCCATGTCATCATGAAGGATGACCCACGCCGTGTTGCTTTGCCCGCCAAAAAACAAGCTGGCACCCCACCAGCCAAATAGTGAAAACCCCCGAACACAGAGATCTCATGCCGGAGTCTGAAACCCGGGATGCTTTACGCCGCTTTGCCGGCATGCCGGATGATCAGGTTAACCTCGCAGAAGCAGCGCTTCTGCTGGGGTCACGCACGCGTCCCGGCGTCTCTTTGTCGCGCTACCGAAATCACCTCGCCGAACTCGTGACCGCGGTCTCTCAGGCGTATGATTCCCTTCCCGAAAGCGTGTCTCGAAAACGGGACGCACTGGCGTCGGTTATTCACGATGAGTTCGACTACACCGGCGACCGCCAATCCTATGACGATTTGCAAAACACCAATCTGATGCAGGTGATCGACCGGCGCAAAGGTCTGCCGATCGCGCTGGGAATTCTGCATATTCATTGCGGGCGCGCACTCGGGTGGGATATCTGCGGCCTCAATTTTCCGGGCCACTTTCTGGTGCGTCTTGATGACGGAGCTACACGAACGATCTTCGATCCGTTCAACAATGGCGTGGGCGTTTCGGTCGCCGAACTGCGTGACCTCCTAAAATCGACCCTTGGCGAAGATGCCGAACTGACGCCTGCGCATTACGCCATCGCTGGCAATCGCGACATCCTGATCCGGCTGCACAACAACCGCAAAATCAGGTTGCTCAAGTCCAACCAGATCGCCGATGGGCTGACCACGGTCGAAGACATGCTGCTGTTTGCGCCCGGCGAAGCCGCGCTTTGGCACGAAGCGGGCGTCCTCAACACCCATCTGGAAAACCTGCGGGCGGCACTGATTGCATTTGATCATTGCCACGACCTGACCCCTGACCCGGGTGATCGGGCCCGGATCGGCAGCCTGATTGCCGATATTCGCGGGCGCCTGAACTGAAACGCCATCAACGCGGCAGACCGTTTGCCAACGCGCATAAAAGCCTTAGATTGACCGGCAGTTCACACCCTTCCGGAGTCAAATTTCATGAGCCTTGCTGTCGCGATCCAGATGGACCCGATTGATGCGATCGATATCAACGGGGATTCGACCTTTGCCCTCGCGCTCGAAGCGCAGACACGCGGTCATGGTCTGTACCACTATCTGCCGCAGGATCTCTCGCTCCGCGAAGGCCGCGTGATCGCCAAAGCCCGCGCCCTGAGCGTGCGCCGCGAAGAGGGCAATCACTTCACGCTGGGCGAAGCCGAAACCCTCGATCTTGCCGGGGTGGATGTCGTGCTGATGCGCCAGGACCCGCCTTTCGACATGGCCTACATCACCGCCACCCACATACTTGAGCATGTGCACCCCGACACGCTGGTCGTGAACGATCCCGTCTCGGTCCGCAACGCGCCCGAGAAGTTGTTCGTCACCCATTTTGAAGGGGTGATGCCAGAAACCCTGATCAGCTCATCGCGCGAAGAGATCATGGCCTTCCGCGAAAAGTACAAGGACATCATCGTCAAGCCGCTTTACGGCAATGGCGGGGCGGGTGTGTTCCACATCAAGCCGGGTGATGAAAACCTGAACTCGCTGCTGGAGATGTTCACCGAGATGTTCCGCGAACCGGTGATCGCCCAGCGCTACCTGCCCGAAGTTCGACAAGGCGACAAACGCATCATCCTCGTGGACGGCGAACCCGTCGGCGCCATCAACCGGGTGCCCGCCGAAGGCGAAGCCCGGTCCAACATGCATGTGGGTGGACGCGCCGAGCGCAGCGACCTGACGGCACGCGAGCAGGAAATCTGCAAAGCCATCGGACCTTCATTGCGCGAACAGGGACTGATCTTCGTGGGCATCGACGTAATCGGCGACTACATGACCGAGATCAACGTCACCTCGCCCACCGGCATCCAGGAAATCGACCGCTACGACGACGCGAACTTGTCTGCACTGGTCTGGGACGCCATCGAGAAACGCCGGGCCAGCGTGGCGGACTGACCTCAACATGGATGCCCGGATCAAGTCCGGGCATGACGATATTGAATGAAGCATTTGCCCAATGACCACCGTGTCGCCCGGCGCAGATAGAAGCGTTCAGCGCATATGCCATCACCTCTCCCGTCATGCGCGGACTTGATCCGCGTATCTCAACTCGGTCAGTGATGAAGTACCGGAAGTGGCGAATTCGCGGTGTTCCTGAAAAGCTGAAGGGGCCCGAGGGCCCCTTGCTAATTTCTAGTTCACCGGGAACTCGCTCAAATCCGGCGGGGTTCCATCCGGGCGCTTGAGCAGAACCTCTTCGGGTTCGCCGGCGGCGAGACGCGCAGACAATTCATCCGGGTCAAACTTGATTCCAATCGGGTTGTCAGTGAACTCACCGCTCTCGAAATATTCACCGAACTTCTCTTCGGGAATGTTGTCGACCTGAAGCTCGATCTGATTCTTGTCCGGGTCGAAATAGTACATCGACGTGGTCGGACCATGGTTGATGCAGAATTCCGGCGTGATGCCGTGCTCGTCCTTGATCCGGTTATACGTGCTGAGCAGGTCACCAAGGTTTTCATAGGTGAACGCAATGTGGTGCATGCCACAGGTCATATCGACATGTTCCTGTACGCCGGGCAGCGCGAGCACTGCAATTCGGTGATGTTCGGTGTCATAGGTCACAAAACCAATGGCCGGATTCTCATACATGGCTTCACCCTCGAGCACCTTCTTGTACCAATCGAGAATGGTTCCAACGCGGCCCTCCTGTGTTCGCAGGACCACATGGGCCAGTTTTGCGGGTGCTATTTTGCCACGCGCCTTGGCCGTTTCCGGCATTTTCGCAACAGCGTTCATCTGTCTCTCCCCTGTATGGCGTCATTCTTTGTGTACGCACTTGGCCAAGAGTGTTGCCCCAATGGAGAAAAGATTCAATCGTGTATGAACCAACAGGGGGAAAGAAAATGGCCGAGAAGCTCAAATCACCACCGCCCGATCGCAATCCAAAAACGCCGAAACTGAAAGCACCACCGGGTGCGACCGACACACATTTTCATCTCTACGGCCCGCAACTGCGCTTCCCGTTCAATCCCAATTCTCCGCTGGATGTCGAGGATTCGACCCTCGACGACATGCTCCACCTCCACAACACCTTGGGGATCGAGCGCGGCGTCATCGTCCAATCCGTGGTTCAGGGCAATTGTTACGAGTACATGATCCATGCGCTCTCACGTGAGCCGGACCGCCTGCGCGGGATCGCGCTGCCCCCCCCCGATATCACCGACAAGGAGCTGGAAATCCTGACCACTGCCGGTGTCGTCGGATCACGCTTTGCCTACCGGGCCAGTCCTGAGATCAATATGGACATCATCCACCGGACCCATGAGTTCGGCTGGCACCCACAATTCTGGTTCCGCGGCCCCGACGAGGCGGCCGCCTGGCGCGATCAGATGCTGTCCGTCCCGGGCAATTTCGTGATCGACCATATGGGCTGGCAGCCCGCCGAGCTGGGCATCGATTCCCCCGGCTTCAAGATCGTCCTCGAATGCCTCGATACCGGCCGCTGCTGGGTCAAGCTGTCGGGGCCGAACCGGTTTACCGCCGAACCCGGCCTGCCCTATTCCGACACCCTGCCGTTTGCGAAAGCTCTGATCGAGCGCAACCCCGATCGCCTGCTCTGGGGTTCAGACTGGCCCCACCCGGATCACTTTGAAGCCATGCCCAATGACGGCGACCTGCTCGACCTGATGCTCGACTGGGCACCGGACGAAGCCTTGCGCAAGAAAATCCTGACCGACAACCCCGCGGAACTGTTCGGGTTCCCGGCCCTCTAAATCCAGTCCGGAGGAACACCGTCATGCATATCGTCTTCGGCACCGCTCTACTCATAATTGCGGTATTGCTCATTGTCGGAATACTCAGCAGGCGGCACTGGATCAGTACGGTTCTGGCCGTCGCGATCGCGCTGATCGGGGTCGCGACAATCTACACCAGCACTTCGATCGGGCCGTCATCCGAGCGTCAGCTTTATGCCCGGGCGGTTCTGGATAATCTTTCCGCACGACTGTTCGGCAGCGATGCAGGGTTCCGCACCGACCCGAAGATGGTGGCGCGTTTTGAAACCCTCAAACAGCGCCCGGCAGAGCTGACCGCGTTCCTGCGCGCCATGCCGAAGGGCGGCGATCTGCACAACCATCTGAGCGGGGCCATCTACGCCGAGAACTATCTGGACTGGGCACGCGCCGGAAGTCTTTGCGTCGATCAGGCCGCGCTCGCACTCAGGCCTCCACCCTGTCGGCCCCTGTTCGGCACTGTGCCGCTGGAAGACGTGCTGACCGGCAAGACCGGGCCTGACCTCACACGTGACCGGTTGATCGATGCCTTGTCGGTTCGCAACTACGAAATCTATGACCGATCTGGGCACGACCAGTTCTTCGCGACCTTTGGCGCCTTCGACGCCGCCGGGGACGGAAAGTCCGGTGCGATGCTGGCTGAAGTCATGCACCGTGCGGCCGAACAGAATATCAGCTATCTCGAACTCATGATGTCGCCCGGGATGTCCGGCGCACGTGCGCTCGCTTCGGCCCTCATCTGGAACGACGACCTTGCCACATTGCGGGCCCAGCTTTCCGACACAAGCCTCGACGCCATCGTGACCGAGACCCGGGCCGAGATCGACACCATGGAGGCCGAGGCCCGGCGCATCCTTGATTGTGCGGGCGCTCGTCCCCCCGCGTGCGATGTGGCTGTGCGGTACCAGGCGCAGGTCATTCGTGTTTTTCCTGCGCCACAGGTCTTCGCCCAGACCATCTTCGGATTTCAACTGGTGCAGGCCGACCCGCGTGTTGCCGGGATCAATTTTGTGGCCCCGGAGGACAACCCCGTCACCCTGGCGGATTACGGAAAACAGATGGCCAGCATCGCCTTCGCCCGAACCGAGCTGCCCGATGTTTCCGTGTCTCTGCATGCCGGGGAGCTCACCATTGGTTTGGTGCCCCCGAAAGACCTGCGGTTCCATATCCGTGATGCCATAGATGTCGCTGGCGCAAACCGGATCGGCCATGGTGTTGATCTGCTCTATGAGGATGCGCCCTATGCTCTATTGGAAGACATGGTCGCGCGCGACATCCTGGTGGAAATCAATCTGACATCGAATGCGGTCATCCTCGGGGTCGAAGGCCCGGATCACCCCTTTGAAACCTATCTTGCTGCAGGGGTGCCCCTGACGCTCTCCACCGATGACGAAGGCGTGTCGCGGATTGATCTGACCCATGAATATACCCGTGCCACCCGGACCTATGACCTTGGCTACCCGGTTCTGAAACAATTCGCGCGGAACAGCCTGAGCTATGCCTTCCTGTCGGGCGACAGTCTCTGGGACAACGCTGCGACCGGCATGCTGATCGAGGCCTGTCGAAACGACATGCCGGGGGCCCAGTCGCCATCACCAGCATGCACAGAATTTCTCGCCGGCAGCGAGAAGGCCGGTTTGCAATGGAAACTGGAACGGGATTTCACCCGTTTTGAAGAGGATTGGAAGGACAAACGCCTCTAGGCAGCGTGCCGTTTCAGGTCCGCGTAAACCCGGCGGCTCGGCGCACCGAGAAGCGCGGCAATCAATTCAGGGGTGTCCACGACCTGTGCAGTGGAGACATGGAGCGCACGGATATGGGGGTCGGCGCGCGACGTCAGTGGATTGTTGGGCAAAAGCGCAACGAGGTCACGCAGCAGCATGTCCCGGGTTCCCGAATCTGACGCCCCCGGCTGTGGGCCATAGTAGAGGATGCCGACATTGTCAGAATCAATTCGACCGACTTCATAGGCGTCCGACAGGGCGGATTTCAGGATGTGATAAAGATCGCGTCCCTCTGCTCCCGGGACCGAGACGGCAAAAACCGACACCCGCAACCCACACATCGAAAGCCTGCGAAGCGCTCGGGAGAGCCGGTCAGCAAAGCCGTCGAGACGACCAATATCTCCAAAATGACCCATACAACACCGTCCAAATTCAGAACAATTTGACAAGCTTTGTACGCGAGAGTCCGTCCGCCAGGTTGTATCAACGCTGTGACATCGTTGTGTCATTTGCCCAACCCGGCTACCACTGGGGAGGTAATATGTGGTGAAAACGTTCTATCGTATTCCGGCGGAAACGGGGGCCGCCCGGGCAACACCGGAAAATGTTGGAGCACAATGGTGACGCAGGTTCGACCAGCAGGAACATCCAACGGGCACGACCTGTTGCGCCACACGGGATATATCGCAGCGGCACTCGCGATGCTTGTCCTGAGTGGTTGCTCGACACTGGACCTCTTCGGCGACGTTGATGAGAGCGAAGCGCGGGATGAAACCGCCGCAACCTTCGACCCGGAAGCCGGGGCGCCAAAATCACCCGGCCAAACCAAAGATGCCAGCCCGCGCGCCAAGCCGCGGCCGCCCACCGCCACGCCCACGCCGGAGACCGCCAAAGCGCCGGCCGCAGATCTGGACCCTGACAAGATTAAGGGTCTGAACGAAGTCGATGCCGAGCGGTTGTTCGGAGCCCCGCACTTCGTCATCCGTCAACAGCCCGCCACGCGCTGGCACTATGTCAGCGCGACCTGCACCCTTGACCTTTTCTTCTTCGAGGATTTGGAAACCCGCGCACGACGAATCCTTGCCTATGATGTGGGATCCGCCGCGCCAAACAGCTCAGCCGTTTCTGAGAATGATACGAAGACGGAAGATCGCGGGTTGAAAGCATGCGCGACCTCGATCCAGGCGGAGCGCAATGACAGCACAGGTTGAGACCATCTCAGAAACACCCGACAGTCCGATCCATGTTCTCATCGTCGACGATGACGCGTTGTTGCGGGAATCGCTCGAGCAGAACCTGATTGATTCTGGTTTTACCGTCAGTGGGTTTTCAAACGGACAGGACGCGCTCGACCATTTCAGCGGCGAGGTAAGTGGTGACCTGATGTTGCTGGACTGGAAGATGCCCGAGATGAACGGCATCGAGGTCCTCAAACATCTGCGCGCCCGCAAGATCGATGTCCCGGTGGTCTTTCTCACCGTGTTGTCAGATCAGATCTATGAAGAGGCCGCACTTCTCGGGGGTGCGGTTGATTTCGTGGAAAAGTCCCGCAGCTTTGCCATCCTGCGCCGGCGGATCGAACTGATCCTCGACCGCCAGATTCCCGACCGGAACAGCAACGAAACCAGCGGCGAGATCGAAATCGGAGCACTGCAGCTCGATCCGGATTCAAGCCGCGCATTGTGGCAGAGCAACCGGGTTGATCTGACTCTCACAGAATTCAAGATCGTGCATCATCTCGCGACACGGTCGGGTACGGATATTCGCTATCGCGAAATCTATGACCTGGTCCATGGCGAGGGCTTTGTGGCCGGGGCCGGGGACGATGGTTACCGCAGCAATGTGCGGACCTTCATAAAACGCATCCGACAGAAATTCCGCGATGTAGATTCCGACTTTGATGCCATCGCGACCTATACCGGCTTCGGCTATCGCTGGGTCGCGACAGACAAGACGGATGGCTAGTCGATTCCCCAACACACTGCGCCGTGCGAGCATGGTCTGGCGCTCTTTCGCCACGAAGCTCGCATTGCTGATCGCGATCCTGATCACCGTTCCCGCCGTGCTCTATGGTCAGTTCCGCAGTGCCGATATCGAACGTACGGCCCTGCTTCAACGCAGTGTGCAGGAAGAAGGCCGCCTGATCGCAGCCACGCTAACCCCTATTCTTGCAAATTTCGGTGACGGTGCTGCTGCCAAAATCGGCGTGCAACTGGCGGAAATAGGAGGGCCCGACATCAACGTCAAACTGCTGTTCCGCCCGACCGAGGTCCAGGGCGCGGAGGGATTCTTCTACATCGCCGCCAACCCGCAGGTTACAGCTGAGTATATCGAGCGCGATCGCAGCGAACTGATGGCGACCGGAATTTTCAGGGCCCTGCCCGATACCTGCGCCGGGGGTGAGCCGCTGGCCCGGCGCTACACCAACCCGGCCGGCGCAGAAGAGGTTCTGACCTCGATCACCCCGATCAACCTGCCCGGCGGGTGCTGGATCGTCGTCACCTCCAACGCGACCGAGAGCTTTCTGGGGTCCTCCATCGGCCAGCCTTACTGGAAAACTGCCGAGGCCCAGCTGGCACTCGCCATGTACCTCCTGCTCGTCGTGCTCGTCGTGAGTCTGTTTGGCGATATCTGGCGCAACGTCCGCCGCTTCGGTGCCGTCGCCCGTGCCATCCGGGTTCGACGCGCCGACAACCCGTCCTTTCGCGAACGCAACCACATCCCCGAACTCGACTGGGTGGCCGAAGAGTTCGACCGACTGGTCCGCGTGCTGAACGAATCCGCGGATTCCATCCGTCAGGCCGCAGAAGAAAATGCCCATGCGCTCAAGGCGCCGCTGGCGGTCATCTCCCAATCCATCGAGCCCCTCAAACATGCCATCCCGGCCGAGAACGAACGCGCCCAGCGTGCCGTCCTGCTGATCGAGCATTCGGTTGCCCGCCTCGACGCTACAGTCTCCGCCACACGGCGCATGGAACAGGCGACCGCCGAACTGATCGACCCACCGCGCGAAGCCATCGATGTCTCGGCACTTCTGCTCGGCATGCTCAAATCCTATCGCGACACCATGGAGGGTCATCGCCTGCATCTCGAGGCCACGATTGATGACGGCCTGCACGTGCGCGGCAGCGAGGAGCTGTTCGAGACCATCATCGACAATCTGCTGGAGAACGCGACGAGCTTTGCCCCCGAAGGGTCGAAAATCGCTGTCGCCCTGCGAGCGGACAAGAACAACGCGGTGCTGTCCGTGACCGATCAGGGACCCGGCGTGCCCGAAACCGACCTGGAACGAATCTTTGAACGCTATTTTTCGCGCCGCGACGAAGACGCCCGGACCGGCACCAATTTCGGGATCGGTCTTTGGATCGTCCGGCGCAACGCCGAAGCCGTCGGCGGGACTGTGCGCGCATCGAATGAAAGCAGCGGCGGGCTTCAGGTCGAGATCACGCTGCCCATCACATCCGGCGAATCGTCTGAATAATACATAACAAACAATACCTTACGGACCTGACTCTGTTGTTTGTTCTTTTTTTGTTCTTCTTCTCCAAAAGCCCCGCTATAGTCCCGGCCAAGCCGGATTTCGGAGCGGGAACCCATGGTCGCACATGTCAGCACGGTCGCCTTTCAGGGCGTGGACGTCGTCGAGGTCGACGTTCAGGTGCAGATGGGGCCCGGCCTGCCTGCCTTCACCATTGTCGGATTGCCCGACAAAGCCGTCGGTGAATCCCGCGAACGGGTGCGCGCGGCCCTGAACGCACTGGGCCTCGCCCTGCCGCCCAAACGGATCACGGTCAATCTCGCGCCTGCGGACCTCGCCAAGGAAGGCAGCCATTTCGATCTGCCGATCGCGCTCGGCCTGCTGGCCGCGATGGATGTTCTGCCCGGCGATACGCTTGGGCAATATTCCGCACTTGGGGAATTGGCCCTCGACGGCGCGCTTGCGCCCGTCGCCGGTGTTCTCCCCGCTGCAATTGATGCCTCTGCGCGGGACCGGGGTCTGATCTGTCCGGCCATACAAGGTGGCGAAGCGGCCTGGGCGGGCGATCTCGATATTCTGGCCGCACCAGACATGCTCGCGCTGGTCAATCATTTCAAAGGCACCCAGATGCTGTCCCCGCCCACCGCAAAGGCTGCGAACGGCGCCGACATTCCCACTTTCCCCGACCTGCGCGACATCAAGGGGCAGGAGTCCGCCAAGCGGGCGCTCGAGATCGCGGCAGCGGGTGGCCACAACCTTCTGCTCTCCGGGCCACCGGGCTCGGGCAAATCGATGCTCGCCCAGCGCCTGCCCGGAATTTTGCCGCCGCTATCCTCGGCCGAGGCGCTCGAAGTCTCGATGATTCATTCGCTGTCAAACACATTGCCCGAGGGCGGACTGATGACCCTCCGGCCATTTCGCGATCCCCATCACTCGGCCTCGTTGGCTGCGCTGGTGGGCGGCGGCGCACGCGCAAAACCCGGCGAAGTGTCCCTGGCCCATCGCGGTGTGCTGTTCCTCGATGAATTGCCCGAATTCGCACGCCAGGCGCTGGAATCCCTGCGCCAGCCGATCGAAAGTGGTCGCGCGGTGGTTGCGCGCGCCAACAACCACGTGGCCTATCCGGCACGGTTCCAGCTGATCGCGGCCATGAACCCCTGTCGGTGCGGCCATCTCGATGACCCGGGGCTGGCCTGCTCGCGCGCGCCGAAATGCGCCGTCGATTATCAGGCCCGGTTGTCCGGTCCACTTCTGGACCGGATCGACCTGCACGTGGATGTGCCCGCTGTGGCCGTGGCGGAGCTGGCCCTACCACCCCCCGCCGAAGGTAGTGCCGAGGTTGCCGCGCGGGTTGCCGCAGCACGTCGCATTCAGGCGGGACGATATGCCGAACATGGCCTTCTCACCAATGCGGAAGCCGATGGTGAATTGCTGGAATCCGTCGCGGGGCCGGACGCAGACGGCAAGGCCCTACTCGTTGCGGCTGCAGAAAAGCTGAAGCTATCGGCGCGCGGCTACCACCGGGTCCTGCGGGTTGCACGCACCCTGGCGGACCTCGACGAGGGTGATATCCCGGTGCAGCGCGGGCACATCGCCGAAGCGCTCAGCTATCGACGGGTGACGCCGGGGCGCTGACACCATTCAATTCGCCACCCGTTCGGACCAGCTGTTGGTCGGCAGTTCCAGCTCAAACTTGGCATCTGCGGCGGGGTCGACCTCATATCGCCCGGGATTGAGCAGGGCGTAAGGATCAATCGCGCGCTTGAAGGCATCATCGGATGCATCCAGGCCCTTTTTGCCGACGGCGCGCACATTCGAGGTGTGGGAGTTCGAAACCCGCGCGCCGGCCTCTTGCATCAGGCGCACAAGCTGGGCCATCTGTTCGGGACTCTCATAGATGAACAGCGGAGAGCCAGCGCCCGCAATCCCGTCCGGCGTGCGCAGCAATTCCAAACGCATCGGACCATAGGACCCGACATTGGCGCGGACCCGCTCGACCAGAGCCGGAAGGTCTGTCGCCTGAAAATACCCTTCGATCAGGGTGCGGCGCGGATCGTTTTTGCGCACATGCAGGAGCGTGTGCCCGAAAACAAAATGGGTGAGCGGTTGCCCGTATGGGCCCTCCCCCTCCTTCGTATTCGAGACGACGACGCCACCCCGGGCCGCAACAGAAACCACGAACTCTGGCCAGCATTGCGTGGCGATCATGGTGGAAACAATCGAATGCCCCTCGGGCACCAGATCGGCAAAGGCCGAAATCAGATGCGGCGTGGGCCATTCCTGCACCGACATCACCTTCTTGATGATGCCCGGGGCCTTGGCGGTGTCCACGGCAAACCGGAGCGCGTCCATATAATCGGGGAAGGCGACAATGGTCTCTCGCCAGTCCCAGGCCGGTGCCGTCGGCATCTCGATTTCGGTGACAATCCCTGTCGCGCCATAGGTGTGATAGATGCGATAGGCCTCACGGCCTTCGAGTTCGAGAACGCGTGGCGTGTCCTCCATGGTCACGATTTGTGCGGCCAGAATATTGCCCGGCTCCTGCAGTTGGCCGTAGGTGACCGACCCCGGTCCGCCCGATCCGCCAGCGATGAAGCCACCAATGGTTGCCTCGAGTTTCGTGGAGGGATGCATGCGCTGTTCCCAGCCAATCTTCCGCGTCGCGATCTCCATATCCTCGATCAGCGTACCCGCGCGCGCGCGGACCCGGCCCGGCCCCAGCGACACCACGCCGCTATAAGCGGTCATATCGAGAAGAATGCCACCCTGTAGCGGGACACTCTGGCCGTAATTCGCCGTCCCGCCGCCCCGGGGCGTAATCGGGATCCGGTGATGAACAGCCGCCTTGGCCACGGCACAAACTTCATCAAGGGTTCGGGGCGTAACAACCACATCCGCGGTTTTGCCCTTGAGCATCTGACGCAAAAGCGGGCTAACGCCGTAACGGTCGTGGCTTTTGCTGCGAATGATTACAGGATTGTCCGAGACTTCAACATTTGCGATATCGCGCATGAAGTCCGGGATGGGGTAGTTGTGGGCCATGGTATCTCTCTGCAGGTTCTACAGAAGAGATTTGCAATCCCCGTACCACCCCCGCACCGGCAGGGTTCCGCCATTTTTTCAGCCTGAAAAGGCAGACTCTGCCCCCATTTTGGGCAGGGCGCCCAAGGACTGAACGCTGCCTGTAACCTTCCGTGTGGAGCCGCGTCTGGCGCTAGATGATCTCGTCTTCGTCGAAAATCGGATCGTTGCCGACATCCAGCTCCACCGCCCCGACCACTTCTCCGGCCGCGGCGCGTGCGCGCACCGTGGCGACATGAAACAACGCATCGCCCTGATTGACCACAGGCAGGTTGGTGCGACCAATAATCAGACCACCTTCTGCCGCCGTCACCTCGGTTTCTGTGTCACCAAAGGGGTCCGAGACCAAACCGAGCACCTCACCCTTCGCCACTGAATCACCGGTTTTGCGGAGGGCACGCAGAAGCCCGCCCGCCGGCGCGCGTATCCATGAACTTTTCTGGGCGACGGGTGACTCGATATCGGTAGACTTAATGCTGCGCGACGCGGTCATCCCGGAATACTGGAGAACGCGCAGCACCCCCTTCACGCCAACCCGGATCGAGAATTCGTCGAACCGCAACCCCTCGCCGGCTTCATAGACAAGCACAGGCACGCCCTTTTTGTGCGCGGCGGCCCGCAATGATCCATCGCGAAGCGGTGACTTTATAATGATCGGTGCGCCGAACACCCGCGCCAGGTCCATTGACGATTCATCATCCGGATTGACCCGAATCTGAGGCAGGTTCTCACGGTGGATCGCAGCTGAGTGGAGATCAATTCCAAATTCACAGCGCGCGACAACATCGTTGAGAAACCGATGTGCCAGCTGGCTGGCCAGCGAGCCCGCAGCGCTGCCGGGGAAGGATCGATTGAGATCGCGACGGTCAGGCAGATATCGGCTGTGAGAAATGAACCCGATCGTGTTGACGATCGGTACGAGCATCACGGTTCCCGCCAAACGGCGCTTTGCAAGCATGTGGGAGAGGCGGCGAATAATCTCGACGCCGATGATCTCATCACCATGGATGGCGGCACTGACAAACGCCGTTGGCCCCTCCTTGGTGCCGTGGATAACCTGCACAGGCAGGTTCATCGGCGTGTGATTGGACAGCACACTCAGGGGAATACTGACCGTCTCGCGGGACCCTGGCGCAACAACGGCACCGTCGATCTCAAAAGGGGCTCTGCGTTTTGGCATTATTTCTTCCGGGTTTTGCGCTGGGAACGGGTCTGGGTGCGGCCGGGCTTGGCGTTCTTTTCGATGAAGTCGATGATCTTGCCCGCCACATCGATCCCCGTGGCTGTCTCAACGCCCTCCAGACCCGGAGAGGAGTTCACCTCCATAACGACGGGACCATCATGCGATCGCAATAAATCGACACCGCAGACATTGAGCCCCATGGTACGGGCCGATTTAACTGCGGTCGCCCGTTCCTGCGGCGTGATTTTGACAGATTCGGCCGAACCACCACGATGCAGATTGGAACGGAAATCACCCTTTTTGCCGCGCCGGATCATCGCCGCGACCACCTTATCACCAATGACGAGACAGCGAATATCCTCACCATTGGCTTCCTTCACGAACTGCTGGACGAGAATGTTGGTCTTCACGCCACCAAAAGCCTGAATGATACTTTCTGCCGCCTTGGGTGTTTCGCCGAGCACGACACCGATCCCCTGGGTACCCTCGAGCAGCTTGATCACCACCGGCGCGCCGCCAACGATTTTGAGCAATTCGGCAGCATCTGAGGTCCGGTGCGCAAAGACTGTCACCGGCATGCCGACATCCTCACGTGAGAGCAACTGCATCGAACGTAATTTGTCCCGCGATCGGGCAATCGCGACAGATTCATTAACCGGATAAACGCCCATCATCTCAAACTGACGCAACACGGCGGTTCCAAAGAACGTCACCGAGGCACCGATGCGTGGGATAACTGCATCATAACCTTTCAGGGATTCGCCTTCATAATGAACCTCAGGATCGTTGGAGGCGATGTCGATAAAACAACGCAAATGGTCGATCACATCGATGTCGTGACCCCGCGCCTCGGCTGCCTCGACCAGGCGCTTGTGCGAATAGAGATCGGGATTTCGGCAAAGCAGCGCGAGTTTCATTTTGATTTCTTTGGGTTTGGGGTGGTCGTGACATCCGCATAGCAGCGGTCGATTAGGTAGGACCGGTCCGGGTCGACGAGGAACTGCCGTCGCACGGCTTCGCGGCCCAGAAGCATTCGAAACCCAAGCTCGTCCCGGTTTGTCAGAGACAACTCGATCGTCCAGACGGTCTCCCCGAGATAGGCTTCGGTCTCGATGACGTAACGGCGTTCCGCCTCACCATTCGAACTGCGGATCTTGCGCTCATCCACAACCGGCGCAGAACACTCGATCGACGGATTACGGTGCCGCTGCTCAGGTCGCAGAACAAAAGAGACCCATGGCACCCCGCGCTCGGTAAAGGGACGGATATCAAACGCATGAATGGCGGATGTGCGCGCACCGGTATCGATCTTGGCCTTGATGGCATCAATGCCAAAATCCGGGAGCGCAACCCATTCACGCCAGCCAACAACCGGAATGTTTTCGATCAGCCGTTTCCGGGGTTTCTGGGCCTTCCGGCCCTTCGAGGGTTTTGATTCAGGCATTGTCGCGATATCAACTTTTCTGCGGATTGCTCACCGCTCTATCGAAAGTGCTTGTAGGAAGCAAACAACCTGCGGTCTCATCTGGTGTTCAAATGGGAACAGATCAATTGAACAGATTGGGCCGGACGATACAGTTCTTTGACATGCGGCACCCATGAAATCGGTATCCGGACAAAAAGGATCATCACCATGAGCAGCAACGACATTTATATCGTCGGCGTCGGGATGACGCCTTTCGGGAAGTTTCTCGACCGCTCGGTCAAGGAGCTCACGGCCGAGGCCGTCAATGCGGCCCTCATGGATGCCGGTGCCGGGATCGCCGATATCGAGGGTGCATGGTTCGCCAATGCGGCCCAAAGCACGCTTGAAGGCCAGGGCTCAATCCCCGGGGAAATCGCCTTGCGCAATATGGGCATCCAGGAAATCCCGGTGACCAATGTCGAGAATGCGTGCGCGAGCGCGTCGACCGCGCTCGACATGGCGACAACATGGCTGGAAGCCGGACGCGGCGGGGTCGCCCTCGCTGTTGGTGCGGAGAAGATGTTCCACACCGACAAGGCCAAAATGTTCTCGGTCTTCGATGGCGGTTGGGATGTCCACGATGTGGAAGCCGCCACCAACCGGCTGCTCGCACTCGGGGCCGACATGGACGACCCCGACGGACCCGAAGACTCCGGCGCGCGCAGCGTGTTCATGGATGTCTATGCCGCGCTGGCGAAGTTCCATATGGCAACGTTCGGCACCACCCAGGAACAGATTGCCGCTGTGGCTGCCAAGAACCACGTTCATTCCCAGCATAATCCGTTGTCCCAGTACCAGGCACCGATGACCGTCGACGAAGTGATGGGGGCTCGAAAGATCAGCTGGCCGTTGACCCTGCCGATGTGTTCACCGATTTCCGATGGCGCGGCCGCAGCGATCCTGTGCCGCGAGGAAGAGCTCCACCGATTCGACAAATCGCGCGCGGTGAAGATTCATGCAACAGCCCTGCGCAGCGGCTCGGACCGCAAGCCCGAGGAGTTTGCGCGCCACGTCACCGCCCGGGCTGCGCGCGATGCCTATGAAATTGCCGGGCTGGGCCCCGACGATATGAATGTCGCCGAGGTACATGACGCCACCGCCTTTGCCGAGCTCCAGCAGATCGAGAATCTCGGATTTTGCGAGTTTGGGGCCGGCGGTGCCCTCACCCAGTCCGGCGCTACATCGCTGGGCGGGACAATCCCCGTCAATCCATCCGGCGGACTGGAATCCAAGGGACATCCGGTCGGGGCCACCGGGCTTGCACAAATCTTCGAACTCACCACGCAATTGCGCGGGGAAGCCGGTGGCCGTCAGGTCGAGAACGCACGCTACGCGATTGCTGAAAATGGTGGCGGGTTCCACGGCATCGAAGAGGCCATTGCCTGCGTCACGATTCTCGGGCGGGCCTGACCACACCCAACCTTCTGCGCAGCCGCAACTTGCAAATTGTGCGACGCACAATTAGCGTCCGCGCGAGAATTGGCACCAAAGCTGATCAGGGGAACAAATATGACGAGCGCACCGTCGCAAACCCGCCGCATTGGCGTGCCGGAAATACGTGCCCGCAAGGGCGGCGAACCCATTGTCAGCCTCACGGCCTATACCGCGCCCATGGCCCGGATGCTGGATCCGCATGTGGACTTCCTGCTGGTCGGGGATTCCCTTGGGATGGTCGTATACGGCTTTGAGTCGACGCTACCTGTCACCCTGGACATGATGATTGCCCACGGTGCGGCTGTGGTACGCGGCAGCGAACGCGCCTGCATCGTGGTCGATATGCCGTTCAGCACCTATGAGGCCTCCCCCGAAGACGCCTATCAAGCCGCCGCGCGGGTGCTGGCAGAAACCGGTTGCGCCGCCGTCAAGCTGGAAGGCGGGGTTTCGATGGCACCGACCATTGCCTTTCTGACCGCCCGCGGCATTCCCGTGCTTGCCCATATCGGCCTGACACCGCAATCCGTAAACGCTTTCGGCGGGTTCCGCGTTCAGGGACGCGGGGACGAACGCGCGGCGGCCGTTCGCGCTGATGCGCAGGCTGTCGAGGAGGCGGGCGCTTTCGGGATCGTGATCGAGGGTGTACCCGAACCCCTGGCCAGGGCCATTACAGAAGAAACGCACATCCCGACGATCGGAATCGGGGCCTCCCCGGCCTGCGACGGTCAGGTTCTGGTGACCGAGGACATGATCGGAATGTTCGGCAGCTTCACCCCGAAATTTGCCAAGCGCTACGCCGAACTCGGTGATCAACTCGGCACTGTCGCCGCAGATTATGCCCGCGAGGTGAAGTCACGCAGCTTCCCCGGTCCCGAGCATTGCTTTGATCCCGAGCCCGCAAACACCAAGGCGAAGTGACGGAGAACCGAGCGATGTCGGACCTCAAGATCGTTCGCACGATCCCCGAACTGCGCGCGACCGTCACCGCATGGCGGCGCGACGGACAAACCGTCGCGCTTGTGCCGACCATGGGCGCTCTCCACGAAGCGCATATGACGTTGATGCAAGAAGCCCGCTCACGGGCGGACCGGGTGGTCGCAACAATCTTCGTCAACCCGACGCAGTTTGCCGAAAACGAAGACCTCTCCACCTATCCACGACGCGAAGCCAAAGACATCGAGCGGCTGCAACAGGACGAGATTGATCTGCTGTTTGCGCCTGATGTCTCGGAAATCTATCCCGATGGATTTGCGACAAGCGTCACGGTCAAAGGCGTCAGCGAGGGCATGTGTGGGGATCACCGCCCTGGCCACTTTGCGGGCGTCGCCACGGTTGTAACCAAGCTGCTGCTTCAGACCCTTCCTGATGTGGCGCTGTTTGGCGAAAAGGATTTCCAACAACTGCAGGTGATCAAAAGCCTGACACGTGATCTTGATATTCCGGTAAAAATTATCGGTGTACCAACGGTTCGCGAGCCTGATGGCCTTGCCATGTCGTCACGTAACACACATCTCAGCGCCGACGAGCGCATCCTCGCCCCCGTCCTGCATCAGATCCTCACAGAAGCTGCGATCAAAATATCTGCCGGGGATGACATCCAGCAGGTTTGCAGCGCTGCCGTAATTGGTCTGCGGGAAGCCGGGTTTGCCCCGGTCGAATATTTCGAGGTTCGCGATGCCGCGACCCTTGCAGTGCCGGAGCAAAACTCAGGACCCAAACAATCACTGCGGATTCTGACAGCCGCCTGGCTGGGCGCCACACGCCTGATCGATAACATCGCAATCGCCTGAGCGGTCAATTGTGCCGAATGCTGCGCTTATGTTGCGCAATATAATGTGCAGCACAGAATGCACAACTCGCAATTGTGCATTGCACAATACGCAGGTGTAAACGCCTGACTTACGGCCTATATATCCATTGTGCGCTGCAACAAAGAACAAGGCGCGCGGAGGTGATGCCGTCACATCTACGACGGAGTCATTGAAAATGATCGAAGCCCAGAACAACACCACCCCGTTCGACGAAACGACGAAGAACCGGGAATTCACTGCCGAAGAGCTTCACGCTGTAATTCGCACAGCAGAGCAACTCCGGTCAGAAATGATCTATCAGGCGTTGTCTGCGGCGTTCCGCTACCTGAAACAGGCCCCCTCCCGCCTGTTCTCGGTCGGAGCTCACCGCCACGCCTGATTCGGCGGACATCCTGCGAAAGGGTGCGCCAAAGCAAACGGGGCCGACATCACTGTCGGCCCCGTCATTGTTTCCAGCTGATGTCGAAGTCACGCGTGCGGCACATCACCCTGAATGACAATCCGGTGCATGAGGCGGTGCTCGGTGTAGTCGAACAATGCGTAATGCAGCGAAACGCGATTGTCCCACACCGCGAGATCGTTGGTCTTCCATTTGTGGCGATAGTTGAACTCCGGCGTACGCAGGTAATCGAACAGATACCGCAGCAGCATATCGCTTTCTTTTCGGTCCATACCCTTGATGAAAGTGGTCATGGATTCATTCACGAAAAGACCACGCTTTCCCGTCACCGGATGGGTGCGAATGACAGGATGCAACGCCGGAAAATACTGCGCGCGCTTGTCGCGCAGAAAGTCGGTCCCCTTCTCACCCTCATACATTTCCGGGCGCGCTTCCTCGGCATATGGGAGGTAGGAATCGTGATAAGCCTCAAGACCCTCGAGATGGGCCTTCATCCTGTCCGATAGCGCTTCATAGGCCGCGATCATATTGACCCAGACCGTATCGCCGCCGCGCGGAGGAATATCCTTGGCGTAGAGCACCGTGCCCATGGTCGGGCGTTCGGTTCCCACAAAATCGGTGTGCCAGAGATCCCGCGTCACATGGGGAGGATTTGCGGCATCGTATTCAAGGATATCGATTTCGGGATTTTCCTTGCTTTTCTCGAACCCCGAGACCGCCGAGGGCTGCGGTTCCCCAAAGCGACGCGCAAACGCGACCTGTTGTGCGGGCGTCAAATCCTGATCACGAAACACAATGACCGTGCGGTCCAGAAGTGCCTCATGAATTTCATCGAACTGGCGGTTGGTCAGATCCTGAGAAAGATCGATCCCCTCAATGATTGCGCCACAAGCCGGCGACATTTCCTGAACGTCAATTGTTTCGTAGGTCATGCTGTTCTCCTCTTCTCCAATCCTCTCCGATACGGAAATGCGCGGCAAGAGGACAAATCAGCCTGCCGGGTTGATCATCCGCCCCAATGGCCGGCCACCGCAGATATGCACATGGAAATGCGGGACTTCCTGGCCACCCTCAATGCCGGTGTTGGCAATCAGGCGGTATCCCGGATCGGCGACACCCAACTCACGCGCGACATGCCCAACGGCACGAAAGAAACCGACGATCTCTGCATCAGTTGCAGACGCGGTAAAATCATCATTGGAAACATAGGGCCCCTTGGGGATCACCAACACATGGGTGGGTGCCTGCGGATTGATGTCGTGAAACGCCAGCGCGTGCTGATTCTCATAAACCTTGTTGCAGGGGATCTCGCCGCGCAGAATTTTCGCAAAGATATTCTCGGAGTCATACGCCATAGCTAGGTCTTCCGGTTCGCTTTTTCAGTCAGGCCCGATATGCCTTCCCGTTCGGCAAGTTTGTTCCAGACGTCTTCAGGACGAAGACCCGCATCCGCCCAAAGCACACAGAGGTGATAGAGCAAATCGGCGCTTTCCGAAGCAAGGGCATCCGGTCCTTCTTTCAGGGCCGCGATAACTGTTTCAACAGCTTCTTCGCCGACTTTTTCGGCAATCTTGCTCGTGCCCTTGTGCAGAAGACTGGCGGTATATGATGATTCAGGATCTGAACCACGGCGGGATTCGATCACCGCATAAAGGGCGTCCAGAATTTCGCCTGATTGGGTTTCGCTCATTCCCCTGCCTCCGTGACGAGCCGCACCGGAACACCGGCTTTGTGCATGTGTGATTTTGCTTCACCGATGGAGTGTTCACCAAAGTGAAAAATTGAAGCGGCCAATACGGCCGACGCATGACCGTCGCGCGCGCCCGCCACCAAATGATCCAGGGTCCCCACCCCTCCTGACGCAATCACCGGGATGTTCACCGCGTCAGAAAGCGCGCGTGTCAAAGCCACATCAAAACCCGATTTTGTTCCGTCCTTGTCCATGGACGTCAGCAGGATTTCGCCTGCACCGAATTCCGCCATTTGCTTGGCCCACACGATGGCATCCAGTCCCGTCGGATTACGTCCGCCATGGGTAAAAACCTCCCAGGTGTTCTCCCCTGTCGCCTTTGCATCAATGGCAACAACGATACACTGGCTGCCAAACTTTTCGGCCGCTTCGCGCACAAATTCGGGATTGGTCACAGCCGCCGTGTTGATCGACACTTTGTCGGCCCCGGCAAGCAGGAGCTTCCGGATATCCTCAACGGTGCGAACACCACCTCCGACGGTCAGGGGCATGAAACACGCCTCTGCTGTGCGCGAGACCACATCGAAAATTATATCGCGGTCTTCATGGCTGGCGGTGATGTCGAGGAAACAAAGCTCATCTGCACCTGCCCGGTCATAGACCTGAGCCTGTTCTACGGGGTCGCCGGCATCGCGCAGACCAACAAAGTTTACGCCCTTCACCACGCGACCGTCTTTCACGTCCAGACAGGGAATGATGCGCACCTTGAGCATCAGGCGGCATCCCGCAAGCGCATCAGCGCATCAGCCAGATCGATACGACCATCATAGATGGCCCGGCCCGAAATAACGCCAGCAATGCCGCGATCGGCATAAGGAAGAAAGACTTCGACATCCGCAATCGATGAAACGCCGCCGGACGCGATTACCGGAATATCAATCGCCGCGGCGAGCGCCACTGTGGCGTCGACATTGGGTCCCTCCATGGCACCATCACGATCAATATCTGTATAAATAATTGCCGCAACTCCAACATCAGCGAACCGTTTGGCAAGTTCCTCAACGGCGAGATCGGATGTTTCAGCCCATCCCTCAACGGCCACCCGACCACCGCGCGCGTCGATACCGACCGCAACCCGGCCCGGGAACTCCCGGCATGAAGCGATCACCAGTTCGGGATCCTTCACGGCCGCCGTGCCGAGGATCACCCGATCAATCCCGTCTGCCAGCCAGGCAGCCACCTGATCGCGGGTGCGAATACCGCCGCCCAGCTGAACCCTCACATTTGCCGCACGGGTGACATCAAGGATCGCACGCACCGCATCGCCATTTACGGACTCGCCATCAAAGGCCCCATTGAGGTCCACCATGTGGAGCCAGTCAGTCCCCGCCTCGACAAATGCCAGGGCCTGATTTGCCGGGCTGTCATTGAAGACCGTTGCCGCATCCATATCCCCCCGCAGCAAGCGAACACAGGCTCCGTCTTTCAAATCAATCGCAGGAAACAAAATCATCAGAACTACCTAGAGGTCCTTCATGTAGTAGTGGCCGGCAATATATTCACCGGCAAAACGCTCATATTTGGGGTGAGTGCCCCAGCGGACATATCCGCTTTCTTCAAAAATTTGAATGGCCCGCTCCTGAGTCTCGCGAACATCCATATTCAGCACTGTAAAACCTTCGCGACGGGCGACATCCTCGCACGCTTCCAGAATAGCGGGCGCCAGTGCGTGACCACGTGCCCAGGGCGCCATAAAGAACGTCGATACCTGGACTGCAAAAGACTGGGCTTCGGCATTGGGACGCGGTCGCACCAGCTGTGCTGCACCGGCAATTACACCGTCCAGGCGTCCCACAATAACTGTACGGCCCGGCACCAGCAGAGTTCCGCGCCAGTAAGCCTCCATGACGTCACGGCGCGGTGGTTGCAACCATCCAAATCCGCCACCAGCCACAATCGCGACCTCCGCAGCGTCACACAAATCGGCCAGATCGTTCCCGCGAAACTCGCCCAAACGTTCGACCTTTGTATCGGTCATGGTGACCACCGGAGGAATTCCGAAATCAGGGCCAATCCGGTGGCCTGACTTTTTTCGGGATGAAACTGGGTCCCGATCATGTTGTCCCGCCCCACAGCAGCCGTAATCGTGCCGCCATACTCAACACTGGCGACCACATCGTCAGGATTTTCTGCGGCGAGCTGATAACTATGGACGAAATAGGCATGAGGATTGGGTTCAGCAAAGCCAGAAAAAAGGGCGTGCACCGGCACATGAATATCCAGTTCATTCCACCCCATATGCGGTATTTTCAGGGCGGTTTCCTGGGGTGTAATCGCCACAACTTCGCCCGGAATCCAGCCAAAACCATAGGTCATACCGTGCTCCTGGCCACGTGTCGCCATAAGCTGCATTCCCACACATATACCCAGAAATGGCTGGCCCTTGACCCGCACAACCTCTTCAAGCGCCTCGATCATCCCCGATCGCGCCTCCAGGCCCTCACGACAGTCTCGAAATGCACCTACGCCCGGCAATACCACACGGTCCGCATGCGCTACCACGTCCGGTGCATCTGAAACGACGATTCGACGATCCAGATTACCTTCATAGGCCGCCCGCTCAAACGCTTTGGCGGCCGAGCGCAGATTGCCAGACCCATAATCAATGATGACGACGGTTTCCATGGATTCAGCGTGTCCCCGCAAAGTAGTGGTGCTCAGCATCTGCCAGTTTTCGCCCCGATACAACAGCGCGTTCTAGATAGTCACTACGGACGAGGACATACCTGCGCCAATCATTTCCCCACAGGCCCATCAATGTCTGCAATGCCAATGTCACAGCGAGTTCCCCGGCCTCGGTAATACCTACCACTACCAAAATACCTGACACTACTATCGACAGAACCAGTAACAAGATGGCGGTCTTCCACATGCCAAACCAGAGCGCCCAGATCGGCCCGAAAATGAAGGCCGGCCAAGAGAAGCCCTCCCGAACAAAGACCGCATCCCCATCACCCGCTGGCGACCAGCTGCGTGCATGTACCGTGAATATGCTCCGCGCCATACTCAGGGTCCCCCAAACCAGTCTTCCCGGGCCATACGCAATTTGAGCTCGGTTGTCCCAAACAGGCGTAAATCCGGGATAAATGACTCCTTCTTGAGGAACCGGACGTCATCTTTGGTGACCGGCCCCACAAACATCAGCTTGTGGCTGGTGCTGTAACGGGCCAGGGAAACGCCAAAGACCTTCTGGAGAATGTAAAATGTGAGGTAGTGGTTATCCACCACCGCCCGAACCGGCCGGTCAGCGCGGCGGACAACGTTAATCAGGTCCAGATTAAACAACTTGTCACCGTTCACCGGTGAATGTCGATCGGG
>ERZ807291.1136-NODE-1136-length-43902-cov-10.336169_pt1 | contig 43902 bp, 47 predicted proteins | sample MGYA00521257_ERZ807291 | MGnify/ENA primary metagenome ERZ807291 (study PRJEB31413, sample SAMN03169783) | marine metagenome | biome: Marine; feature: Water; material: Subsurface seawater | place: North Sea | collected 2011-04-28 | depth 1 m m ...
CTTACATTAAATTTCATTCTAGCTTCTCCTGTAGAGAAAGGAGGAAAGTTGTAGTGTAAATAGAAACTTTCATGTCCTTGATGAGTCACACCATCCAAACGATTAACATCAGTAGCCGAACCTAAAGTTACAGTTGTTAATGATTGAGTCTCACCTCTTGTAAATACAGCTGAACCATGTGGGCTATATAAATAATCTACTTCACACCAAATAGGTCTTATTTCAGTTGTTGCTCTTCCATCTAATCTCTTTCCTTTAGCTAACACCAGACTTCTTATCGCTTCTTTTTCAACATCATGGTAGTATACCCCAATTAATTTTGAATCATATTTTTCAACCTCATCTTCTGATAAGCTTGCAATCCAATCTGTTTTTACAGCTTTGAATTTAGTTGACCTTTCATCTTTACCTAAACCTTCTTCAGCTACAGCATAAACAGAATCATAAGTTTCTGCGTTAATTTTATTTTTTAAATTTTCATCATGATTTTCATGACAGTATTCTCTCTTATTAGAAGAAACACCAACTTGAGCAGCTAATGCTAATTGTGCTGCACATTGTACTTTAATTGCTTCATGTCCAATTTTGATTGCTTCAATCATCTCAGCTTCTGAAACTTCACACATTTCTCCTTCAACCATTGCAACACTATCTGCTGAAGCTCCAACCATAAGGTCAATATCTGCATTTTCTAAGTCAGCTGCTGAAGGGTTAATTACATAACTTCCATTAATTCTTGCAACTCTACATTCTGAAATTGGTCCGTTAAACGGAATATCAGAAAGTGCAATTGCAGTAGAAGCAGCAAGTGCAGCTAAAGCATCAGGCTTTACATTAGGGTCATGTGAGTTTAAAGATATCATAATTTGTACCTCAGCATGATAATCACTAGGAAACATAGGCCTTAAGATTCTATCAACTAATCTCATTACCAATATTTCTTGGTCAGTTGGTCTTCCTTCTCTCTTTAAGAATCCTCCAGGGAATCTTCCATCAGCAGCAAATTTCTCTCTGTAGTCTACTGTTAATGGTAAAAAATCTACACCTTCTCTAGCTTCAAAACTAGAGACTACAGTTGCAAGCATGTGAGTATTTCCCATTCTTAATTCAACTGAGCCGTGTGCTTGTTTTGCTAATTTTCCTGTTGAGATAGAAATTTCTCTTCCATCTTCTAACTTAATAATTTGTTTTTCTTCTTTTATCATCTTGTCTTCTTTGTTTATAAATTAAAAAAGGCAATAAAACTATTGCCTTTTTTGAGTTTGTTTGTCTTTTTATTATCTTCTTAGACCTAAATCCTTAACTAACTTCCTGTAAGCTAAGATGTCTTTTCCTGCTAAGTAGTCTAATAATTTTCTTCTTTTACCAACCATTAATTGTAATGATCTTTGTGTTCCGTAATCTTTACGATTGCTTTTTAAGTGCTCAGTTAAATCAGATATTTTCTTAGTAAATAACGCTACTTGAGAGTAAACTGAACCTGAATCTTTAGCGTCTTTACCAAATTCTTTGAAAATTTTTTCTTTTTTTTGTGTTGTTAAGCTCATGTTTTTCTTTTTAAAACCTATTTAATTTATGGGCTGCAAATTTAGTAAAATATTTAATAAATTCCTTTTTTATAATTTATTTATTTATAATTCTAAATAGTTGTGCAAGTTTTTCTTTTAACTCTTTTCTGTCAATAATCATATCAATAAAACCGTGTTCTTGTAAGAATTCTGATGTTTGGAACCCTTCAGGTAAATCTTTACCAATAGTTTCTTTAACTACTTTAGGTCCTGCAAATCCAATTAGTGCATTTGGCTCTGCTATATTCATATCTCCTAGCATTGAAAATGATGCAGTTGCTCCTCCAAAAGTAGGGTCGGTACATAAAGAAATATATGGTAACCCAGCTTTTCCAAGTTGTGCAAGTTTTGCTGATGTTTTTGCTAATTGCATTAATGATATTGCAGCTTCCATCATTCTTGCTCCACCTGATTTTGAGATAATAATCATTGGATGTTTGTTCTCTCTTGAATAGTCAATTGCTCTAGCAATTTTCTCTCCAACCACCGAACCCATAGAGCCACCAATAAATTTGAAATCCATACTTGCAATTACAACTGTTTCTCCATTTAGTTTTCCATGTGCAGTTCTTACAGCATCTTTCAATCCTGAATTTTTCTGCATTGATTTTACTCTATCAGTATATTTTTTCTTGTCAGAAAACTTTAAAGGATCTAGTGAAGTCATGTTTGCATCAAGCTCAGTAAATTTATTATTATCAAATAATAATTCAAAATATTCTTTAGAGCCAATTCTAGAATGGTAATTACAATTAACACAACAATGAGAATTCTGTTGATGTTCTTCTGTGGTGATAATTGTTTTACACTTTGGACATTTGTACCAAAGCCCATCAGGAGTTTCTTTTTTCTGATGAGTTTCAGTAGTAATTCCTTCTTTTATTCTTTTAAACCAACCCATATTTATTCGTTTGTATTTATGTTATTTAAATCATTAAATGATCTTGTTAATCTTGTTTTAAAAGTAAGCTCAGCTTCTCTTAAATATTTTCTAGGATCATAATACTTTTTATTTGGTTTTTCTTCTCCTTCAGGGTTTCCAATTTGAGTTTTTACATAATCATGTTTAGCTAAAAAGTAATCTCTTACTCCTTCAGTGAATCCCCATTGTAAATCAGTGTCAATGTTCATTTTGATTACACCATATCCTATAGCTTCAGTAATTTCTGCTTGACTCGATCCTGAACCTCCATGAAAAACAAAATTAATTGGCTGCTTTTCAGTTCCAAATTTTTCTTCAATAAATTTTTGGGAATTATCAAGAATTTTTGGGGTCAGCACTACATTTCCTGGCTTGTATACTCCATGTACATTTCCAAAGGCAGCAGCAATAGTGAATTTATCACTTATTTTCATTAATTCTTCATAAGCATAAGCTACCTCTTCAGGTTGAGTGTATAGTTTAGAAACATCAATATCAGTGTTATCAACTCCATCTTCTTCACCACCTGTTATTCCTAACTCAATTTCTAAAGTCATGTCAATAGCACTCATTCTACTTAAGTACTGTTTACATAATTCAATATTTTCTTCTAAAGGTTCTTCAGACAAATCAATCATATGAGAAGAATATAAAGGTTTTCCGTATGTTGCATAGAATTCTTCACCCGCTTCAAGTAACCCATCAATCCAAGGTAATAATTTTTTTGCGGCATGATCAGTATGTAAAATGATACTAGCTCCATAAAGTTCTGCCATCTGATGAACATGCATTGCTCCAGAAATTCCTCCTGCAATAGCTGCTTCATGATTTTCATTAGACAGCCCTTTTCCCGCATAAAAAACACAACCCCCATTTGAAAACTGTACTATAGAAGGTGAATTTAATTCTGCTGAAGTTTCCAAAACAGCATTTACTGTACTTGTATTACTAACATTTACAGCTGGTAAAGCATATTTATTTAGTTTTGCATCTGCAAATACTTCTTTTAATTCTGCTCCTGTAAGCACTCCTGCTTTAAATTTAGACATTAGATTCTTTATTTTTAAATTTATAAGAACAAAACTATAAGATTGTTGTTAATTTGAGCACGGATTTTACAATAATTTTATATTATTATTTATTAATAAAAAAAAAGCTAGTGATTACTAAAAATCAGATTAAATTTATAAAGAGTTTGTCACTTAAAAAGAATAGAATAAAGGAGCAATTATTTATAGCTGAAGGAGAAAAGGTAGTTTCAGAACTATTAAAGTCAGATTTTGAAATTAAAAATATTTATGCAACAAAAGAATGGAAAGTAAATAATGATAATATCACTAAAATTAGTAAAGCAGAGTTGCAAAGAATTAGCAACTTAAAATCAACTAATAAGGTGTTAGCAGTTGTTCGGTTTAGTAATCATAAAATTATAAAATATGACGGGATCACTCTTGTTTTAGATGAAATAAATGATCCAGGAAATTTAGGCACAATAATTAGAATTTGTGACTGGTTTGGTGTAAAACAAATTATTTGTTCTAAAAATACGGTTGATGTATTTAACCCTAAAGTTGTGCAATCTGCAATGGGTTCTGCATTTAGAGTGCAAGTTAATTATATAGACTTAGAAAATTATTTATCAAAGATTAACACACCAATATATGGCACTTTTATGGATGGTAAGAATCTTAAAGAAGTTAAGCTTGCTAAGTCTGCTCATTTAGTAATGGGTAATGAAGCAAATGGAATTTCTAATCAAATTAATAAATTAATTACAGATAAAGTTGCAATAAAAAATATAGGAAAAAGTGCAGAATCATTAAATGTTGCGGTTGCAACTTCAATTTTATTGCATGTTTTTTGTGATTAATTTTACCTAGCTTTAAATTGCTCATCCCATCTCAATCCTTCCCAACCACATTCATTGCAAACATATCTTTTAGCATCAAACATTCTGAAAGTAAAATGGTGTATTAGTTGATCTTTTTTTGTTCTTCTAACTCTATTTAAAGCTGCATTGCAATCGGGACAGTAATTATTACAATTACTATCAGATTTTTTTTTTCCTATTTCTAGATATCGAAAAAATAATAATAGCATAAAATACGCAATTAATAGAAGAAATGCTAATAAAAATTGATCCATTAAGTGCTGGTTTTTTTGTTTGTACTAATTACTTTACATCAGCAATATTACAAAAATACAAGCAGTTTTTTTTTTTTTTTTTTAAAAAATCTGCCTAAATGGTAATAAAATGACAAATAATTAACTCATTATGATAAAAACGATTTTAATTTATTCAAAAGTAAACGAAAGCATCCAGCTGTTTGTGCTCAATCTGTTAAGTGATTGAGTGTAAATAGATTTGTCCTTTGAAAGCAAGTTAAGTAATCCGTAAGATAATTTTATTTGTGGAGAGAATTTAAAGTATTCTAAGTAAAAATCTAAACCAAAACCAACTTCACCCATTAAATCATTTTTTTTCAATTTTACAATTTCCTGTCCATCATCATCAATTTTATCTTGAGAAGCAATATCCATACTGTACTTTAATCCTCCAATTACATAAGTTCTGAAATTATTATATCTGGCAGATTTGTATTTAATGTAAATCGGAAAATCAATGAGTGTAGATTCTATTCTCTTGATGCGCTCATCATCTTTTTGTTCCATATCTATAAATCCATAATATAAATGTCTTTCACCAAAAACTAAAGTTGGAACAAATCTTAAATCTGTATATTTTCCAATTCTGAGGTTAGATACAATACCTAGATTAAATCCTTTTTGGCTTTTTGAATTAAGCGTTTTTAAAGTGTCATTTGTAATAGTATTCGAATTCTTCTGCATGTTAAAATTCAAATCATTTATTCCTAGCGTAAAACCAAAATGCAATCTTTTATAATCGTATTGTATTAAGTTTTGTGCTCTTTTATTTCTTTGAGCTTTAGATGAAAGTGTCCCTAAAAACAAGGCAAGTAAAAGGAAATATGTGGTGAGTTTTTTCATCAGCACTTTAACGAATACTGTTTTATTTTATTGCAATATAAAGTGATACAATTCCAAATGTGAGAGGTATGTGCTTACAATCTTTAAACCCTACATTTTTCAGTTCATCAATAAACTTTTCTCCTGATGGAAAAGCATCAACAGATTCTGGTAGATATGAATATGCTGCTTTGTCCTTAGAAATCCAAGCCCCAATTGTTGGCAAAACATGATGAAAATATAATTTATAGAATTGTTTTAATGGAAAATATTTTGGAGTAGAAGGCTCTAAAATTACTACTATTCCATCATTATTTAAAACTCTTTTCATTTCTGATAAACCTTTATTAAGATTCTCAAAATTCCTAACTCCAAATCCTGCTGTTATGGCATCAAATGTATTGTCATTAAAAGGTAAGCTCTCAGAGTCTGCTAATTGAAGATAAATTCTGTTATTTAGGTTTTTCTTCCTTACTTTCTCAATTCCAACATTTAGCATTCCTTGAGAAATATCTATGCCAGTAATTTTTGCATCTGTATATTTTGCTGCACTTACTGCAAAATCTCCAGTTCCAGTTGCAATGTCAAGTATTATTTTAGGATTATTTGTTAGCTTTTTAATTGCAATTTTACGCCAAATATTATCCATTCCTAATGATAATGAATGATTTAAGAAATCATAACTATTTGCGATATTATCAAACATTTCAGAAACTTGTTTTTTCTTGCTTTCTGAACTATTGTAAGGCGTCACTTTTGACATTAATTAATATATTTTTTTGCTTCAATAAGCAATTTATCTTTATTAATTGGTACTACTCCAACTTCCTCACAAACAATCCCTCCAGCTAGAGTAGAAAGAATTGAAAGTTGTGTGTAATCCATTTTTGAAGCAAGACATAATGATGCTACAGATACTACTGTATCGCCAGCTCCAGAAACATCAATAATATTGCTTTTAAAAGCTGGAGTATGTGTAAATTCTTCTTCAGAATGTATGCAAATACCTCTTTCAGATAAAGTCAGTAGAACTCCATTAGCATTTAGTTTTTCTCTTAGTTCTGCTGATGTACTTTCAAGTTCAGCTACATTATCTGCATCAAAATCAATGCACATTCCAGCTTTTATCTCTGCTAGGTTAGGTTTGAAGATTGTACAATTTTTATAAGAATGAAAATTCTGTATTTTAGGATCTACTATTGTAGGAATTTCTTTTTTATTTGCTGCTGCTATTACGCTTTCAATAACTTCAGGAGTAAGTACTCCTTTGTTATAATCTTGTAGAATAATAACATCAATATCATGCATTAAGCTTTCGGTAAGTGTTAAGAATTCCTCAGTTTGAATGATAGGGTTGGTTTCTTCCTCATCAATTCGTAATTGTTGCTTTTTTTCAGAAATTACTCTAGTTTTTATAGTTGTTTTTCTTTTGTTATTAGAAAGAATTCCTGCTGTTGAAAGCTTAGATTCTTTCATTAATTCTTTAAACAAAACACCTCTATTTCCTGTTCCTATTACTGAGCATAAAATAGGAGTTGCTCCTAAAGCTTTTAAATTTAAGGCAACATTTGCTGCCCCACCTAATCGGTTTTCATGTTTTTTTACTTTTACAACAGGAACAGGCGCTTCTGGAGACATTCTGTTTATTTCTCCCCACATGTAAGCATCAATCATAGTATCACCCACAATAAGGACTTTTTTGTTATTGAAATCTTGAAATAATGTATTTAAATCCATTAGCTTAATTTTGCTAATTGATTCTTAATTCTTCCCATTGCCTCTATCAATTTATCATCTGCTGCTGCGTACGAAATTCTAACACATTCAGAGTTACCAAAGCAATCACCAGCTACCAAAGCAACATGTGAATTATTTAATAAATACATGCAAAAATCAGTAGCATTACGGATTGTTGTAGTACCATCAGATTTCCCAAAATAATGACTTACATCAGGGAAAACATAAAATGCACCTTTAGGAATATTGCATTTAATTCCTTCAATAGTATTTAGTTCGTTTAAAATCATATTTCTCCTTTTTAGGAAAGTAGCTTTCATGTCGGCAGTAACTTCTTTGGGATCAGCAAGCATAGCTGTTTCTGCAGCTTTTTGTGCAATTGCACAAGTTGCTGAAGTTATTTGCCCTTGAATTTTATTACAAGCCTTTGCTATCCAAAGTGGTGCGCCAATAAAACCAACACGCCAACCTGTCATAGCATATCCTTTACTTACTCCGTTTACAGTAACTGTTCTTTCTTTCATACTAGTAATAGTTCCTATTGAAAAGTGCCCTTCAGTAAAGTTAATGTGCTCATAAATCTCATCAGCAACAACATAAATATAAGGATATTTCTCCAACATTTTTGCAATAGCTTCTAGTTCCTGTTTTGTGTAAACCGTTCCACTTGGGTTACAAGGAGAACTGAACATCAATAGCTTAGTGTTGGGTGTAATTGCAGCTTCTAATTCTTCTGGGGTAACTTTAAAATCACTATCAATTGAAGATGGTACTTCAACAGGTACGCCTTCAGCTAGCTTTATGATTTCAGCATAACTCACCCAGTAAGGACAAGGTAATAGCACCTCATCACCAGGGTTTAGTAAACTCAAACATACATTTGCAAGCGACTGCTTTGCTCCAGTAGAAGTTACAATTTGATCAGCTGTAAATTCTAATTTATTATCTCTTTTGAATTTTGAGACAATAGCGTTTCTTAACTCAGGTAAACCAGGTACAGGCGTGTAGTGAGAGAAATTATCGTCAATTGCTTTTTTGGCTGCTTCTTTTATAAAATCAGGTGTGTCAAAATCGGGTTCTCCAAGGCTTAAGGCAATTACATCATGACCTTTAGCTTTCAGTTCTCTACTCATTCGTGCCATTGCTAGGGTTGCTGATTCTGCAAGGCGATTTAGTCTATCTGATACTTTTGTCATGCTTTATATTGTATTTTTTTAGAGGTCGCAAATATAGGAAATAGTTGTTGGTTGGTTTTACTAGTTGTTTGATTTTGTTTTCTATTTATAAATTTGTAGTTTTAAAGCATGAAAAAGATGATTTTAATCCTTATTTTGGTAATTAGTTGTACAATAATTACTAAAGCTCAAAAAGTATTCTCAGTTGAATATGCAAGCCAAGCTGATATTAAAGTATTTGTTGCTGACTATGAAAGCAGGGCAGACTTATCTGTTTACAAAGTTGATTACGAAAGCCGAGCAGGAAAGAATGACGGAAATTGGTTTTTTGTAGATTATTTGAGTAGGGCAGATAAGAAAATTTTCTTTGTAGAGTACGCTTCTCAAGCTGATATTATAATTTATTTTGCTGATTATAGTAGTAGGGCAGGATGGAAGAAGAAAGAGAAAATGCATTTGTTTTATTAACAATAAACTAAGATTATGAAAAAACTACTACTTATGAAGAAGATACCAAAGACCATTTAATAATTGGTGAAATTGATGACCCAGATGGCTATACAAATGTTAGAAAGGAACCTAACTCTACATCAGAAATTATCTATAAAATATATGAAGGCGAGTCTTTCTTTTTATTAGACATCTAGACTTTGGTGGACAGTTATTTCAAAGAATGATACAGGATTTTCTCACAGAAGTAGAGTGATAATATCCAATAAATTGACATGCCGTTTAAGAAATGAACAAGCGGAAAGCCTATAGGTAGACCTAAATGCTGCTAAATATTTGATAAATAGTTTTTCCTTTGGTTAATTCTTTTTCCATCATTTTAAATTTTCCTTCAGCTAGAAGTGAGTTGTATTGTTTGCTGCCTAATTCTTCTTTTACTATGTGGTGTAGCCAATAGATATTTTGGTTTTCTCTATTTATATTTTTCCAACTACTACTTATCATTTGCGCATTAAACTTATTTATTGTTTCAAAAATTTCTAATACACCAACATTTTTTAAAGCTGAGCAAGTACTAACTTGTGGTGTCCAGTTATTTTCCATAGGAGGGAAGAGGTGCAAAGCTCTTTTATATTCTAGTGCAGCATTTTTTGCTTTTTGCAAATTATCGCCATCGGCTTTGGTAATTATTAAAGCATCAGCTAATTCCATTATTCCTCTTTTTATACCTTGTAATTCATCACCAGCACCTGCTAGCATCAACAGCAAAAAGAAATCCACCAAATTACTAACTGTAGTTTCGCTTTGGCCAACTCCAACTGTTTCAATAAGGATAATATCAAATCCTGCAGCTTCACATAAAATAATACTTTCCCTTGTTTTGTTGGCCACTCCTCCGAGTGTTCCTCCACTTGGGCTAGGGCGGATAAAGGCATTCTCATCAGCAGCTAGTTCATGCATTCGACTTTTATCACCTAAAATACTTCCGTGTGTTCTTTCACTTGTTGGGTCAATCGCTAATACCGCTACTTTGTTTCCTTGGCTAGAAAGTAGTTTTCCAAAGGATTCAATAAAAGTGCTCTTTCCTACACCAGGAACTCCTGTAACACCAACTCTAATTGATTTTCCGCTACGTGGTAAACAGGCTGCAATTAAATATTGGGCTTGTTTTTCATGCTCAGGCAAAGTGCTTTCTAATAAGGTAATTCCTTGCCCTAAAGCAGTTCTGTTTCCTTTAATTATTTGCTTAGCAAGTTCCATTATTTTACGGCTATAACCGATATTTCTACATTTACATTCTTTGGTAATACCGAGACTTGAACTGCCTCACGAGCTGGAGGATTTTCTCCAAAACTTTTAGCATATACTTCATTTACAGCTGTATAATCGTTCATATCTTTCATAAAGATTGAACATTTTACAACATGACTAAAATCCATATTTGCTGCTGTAAGTACTGCTAATATATTCTGCATTACCTGAGTTGTTTCTGCAGTAATGTTTTCCATTACTAAGTTATCTGTAGCTGGGTTTATTGCAATCTGTCCAGAGCAATAAAGGGTATTATTACTGAATATAGCTTGGCTATACGGCCCAATGGCTGCAGGAGCATTTTTAGTTGAGATTACTTTTTTCATGTTATTTGTTTCTGTGCCCAAATATAGCACTTCCTACACGAATTATAGTACTACCTTGTTCAATTGCTAATTTGTAATCGCCACTCATTCCCATAGATAGGGTAGTGATGTGGTCATTTTTTATACTATCAAATACAGTTTTAAGGCTTTTGAATTCGTCTACTACTTGCTGAGTGTCATCTGTAAAAGTTGCCATGCCCATCAGTCCTGTAATTCTGATATTCTTAAATTCTTTAGCTTGATTTAAAACACTTTCAACCTCCTCCATTCCAAAACCAAACTTACTACTTTCAGTAGCGATATGAACTTGTAAAAGGCAGTCAATTATTCTATTGTTTTGTTCAGCTCGTTTGTTTATTTCCTTCAATAATTTTAAGCTATCCACCGCATGAATTAGAGAGACAAAAGGAGCAATAAATCTTACTTTATTCGTTTGCAGATGACCAATCATATGCCAAGCGATATCGTTGGGTAGTTCTTCTGCTTTTTTCACAAGTTCTTGTACTTTATTTTCTCCAAAGACTCTTTGTCCTGTTTGGTAAGCCTCAAGTATAGCAGTATTGGGTTTCGTTTTGGAAACAGCAACTAAAGCTACCTCTTTTGGTAAACTACTTGTTATTGCTTTTAAGTTACTAGCAATTGTCATTAGTCCAGTGGATAAATAATTAACCCTGAGCGTAATTTCGGTTCAATATAAGTGCTTTTTGGTGGCATGCTCAAGTTGTTGTCTGCTACTTCTTTTAACGCATTTATAGGAATAGGCTTTAGAATAAAAGCTACTGCAAATTCTCCAGAATCTACTTTGTTCTTAATTTCGGATAGAGGAGTTGTTCCTGCTTCAAATACTATGTTTTTATCCGTTTTCTCATCTTTAATATTAAGGATTGGTGCTAATATGTTATTCGACAATATAGCAGGATCCAACTTGCTTACACAATCTTGTTTTACTGTGCTGGCTATTGCAATTAAGGAATACCAATCACCACTTAAGTACATGTATATTTCATCCGTCAAAGTAGGGGAGTAAATTGTATTTCCTTTTTTTGTTACCGTAAATGATTTACCAATTTCAGCAATTAATTCTGAATCATTTAATCCATTAGTATGCTTCACTAATCGGTTAAAATTAATGATATTCAGTTGGCTTTCATCAATCAAGAAACTCATAAAATATTGACTGTTTTCTTTATCACTTGTTTCTGATAATAGAGCAGAAGAAGCTGACCTATGATGCCCATCTGCAATATATAAATTATCAATTGTGGCAAAAGCATTTGTAATGGTATCAATGTCATCCGTATTATTGACTAACCATAGTTTATGAACTACTTTATTAGTTGTGGTAAACTCATATTCAGCTCTAGTTCCTTTGTACTGCTGAATAACAGCTGTTATAGTTGTATTTTCTTTATGACACAATAAAACAGGCTCTGCATTAAAACCAGTAGTGTCCAAGTAGCTTTTAAACATTTCTTCCCTAGCTGTAAGCGTATGTTCGTGCTTTTTTATATTACCATTTAAATAATCAGACACTGCAGTAGCTCCAATTATTCCTTCAAATATATGGTTTCCGTGTATTTGCTGATAAACATAAAAAGATTTTGAATGCTCAGTTATTAAGAACCCATCCTCTTTAAATTTGTTAAATTTTTCTTTTACTGCTTTAAATTTTTCTATTCCTTTCAATTTTATTTTATCCTTATAATCTGGATTAATAATGTGTAAAAAAGTATAAGGGTTGTGTTCTAATTTTTCCTTTAAAGTTTCATCAGAATAAGATAAATAGGAGCGAGACGCTACTAAATTTGCTTTATCTCTTGTTGGACGAATGGCTTTAAATGAGCGAACGATAGCCATTTTTATTTATTAAAATGAGTTGCAATTTGATCAGCCAATTCTGTTCCAATTCTATCTTGTGCTTCTAGTGTTGCTGCACCAATATGTGGCGTAAGTGAAATTGCATTATGCATGCAAATATGTATACTTGGTGTTGGTTCATTGTCAAATACATCTAATCCAGCATAAGCTAGTTTTTCTTTATCCAAAGCAAACATTAAGGCAGTTTCGTCAATTACACCACCTCTTGCAGCATTCACAATTCCAGCACCAGTTTTCATCATTCCTATTTCTTCAGCACCAATTACAGCCTTATCTCCAATTTTAGGAATATGTAAAGTAATAAAGTCAGAATTTGAAAGGACTTCTTTTAAGCTTTCAGTTTCAATAGTAAATGATTTTTTATCTCCATTAAAGAAGCCTAAAGTAATGTTTACTTCCTCAATAAATTTATCGTGTGCAATAACCTTCATTCCAAGACCAATTGCTCTTTTTGCAACTTCTTGTCCTATACGACCAAAACCAATAATTCCTAAGGTTTTTCCTGCAAGTTCTCTACCATTAGCATATGATTTTTTCAAACTTTTAAAATCAGCATCACCTGTCATTGGCATTTGACGATTACTGTCGAATAAGAAACGAACCATTCCAAATAAATGTGCAAAAACAAGTTCAGCTACTGATGCTGATGAGGCTGCAGGAGTATTAATTACATTAATTCCTTTTTCACGGGCATAGTCCACATCAATATTATCCATTCCTACACCTCCTCTTCCTACTATTTTAAGGTGAGGACAAGCATCAATTAAGTCTTTACGGACAGAAGTAGCGCTTCTAACCAATAGTACTTCATAGTTTTCAGTATTAATAATATTTATTAAATCCTCTTGAGCTACTTTTTCAGTAATTACTTCAAATCCTTTTGCGGTTAAAGCATCATTCCCAGCTTGTGAGATTCCGTCATTTGCTAATATCTTAGTCATCTTAATTTTGTTCTAATTTTTTCATTACATCTACCAATACTTGTACGCTTTCAATTGGCATTGCATTGTACATGGATGCTCTATAACCTCCAGCTGATCTATGTCCTTTTATGCCGCTTATTCCTGATTCATTCCACATAGTGTTGAAAGCTTCTTCTTTGCTGCTATTTGTTAATAAGAAACAAACATTCATATTTGAACGATCTTCCTTTGCAGCTGTACCTTCAAATAAAGGATTTCTATCAATTTCTGCATATAATAAATCTGCTTTATCTTGATTCATTTTATCAATTACCTCTACACCTCCTAGGTCTTTTAACCATTGTAAAGTAAGCATAGATACATAAATAGGGAATACAGGAGGAGTGTTGAACATACTATCCTTACTGATGTGTGTATTGTAATCCAACATAGTTGGGATTTTTCTTCCTGTTTTACCTAAAATTTTATCTTTTACAATTACTAAAGTTGTTCCTGCAGGCCCCATATTTTTTTGTGCCCCTGCATAGATGATGTCAAACTTACTAACTTCTACTTTCCTGCTGAAGATATCTGAACTCATATCACATACCATAAGTGTAGGACAGTGCGGAAATTCTTTCATTTGTGTTCCGTAAATTGTATTATTGGAAGTGCAGTGAAAGTAATCTACATCACTAGGGATTGTATATCCTTTAGGGATATAATTGTAATTTTTGTCAGAAGAATCACCTAATACTATTGCTTCACCTAAACTATTGGCTTCAGTAATTGCTTTTTTTGCCCATGTCCCAGTATTTATATAAGCAGCTTTTCCATCGACTTTCATTAGGTTCATGGCTACCATTAGAAACTCCATACTTGCCCCACCTTGTAAGAAAAGAACTGAATAACCTTTAGGAACATTTAAGAGCTCTTTTACCAATGCAATAGCCTTATCCATAACAGCAACAAAAGGTTTGCTTCTGTGTGAAATTTCAATTAAGGATAAATTATCATCATTAAAATTAAGTACAGCTGCTGAAGCTTGTTTTAAAACTTCTTGTGGTAGTATACAAGGTCCTGCTGAGAAATTGTGTCTTTTCATTATTATTTTATTCTTTCTAAGTAAGCTCCTTTTTCAGTATCAATTTTAATATTATCTCCTTCATTAATAAACAATGGAACATTTATTGTTGCACCACTTTCAGTAGTTGCAGGTTTAGTTGCATTTGTTGCCGTATTCCCTTTTACACCTGGTTCAGTAAATGTAATTTCTAATATAACATGAGAAGGCACTTGTGCTGATAAAGGCATACCCTCATCAGCATGAAAAAGAACCTCAACTGTTGCGCCTTCTTTTAAAAATTGTACATTGTCAATGAAATCTTTTTGCATCATAATTTGTTCGTAATCATCATTATTCATCAAATGATAATCATTACCCTCAGCATACAAAAATTGATACTTTCTGTTTTCTACCCTAATTACATCAATTTTTACTCCAGAAGTAAAAGTATTATCTAGTAGTCTTCCTGTAGTTAAATTTCTAATTTTTGTACGTACAAATGCAGGTCCTTTTCCTGGTTTAACATGCAGGAAAGATTCAATTTTCCAAGGGTCTCCATTGTGATTAAAACATAATCCATTTCTAAAGTCTGCAGTAGTTGCCATATTTTTTTATTTTTGATTATAACCTTTCATAATTCCTCTGCCTGAATTCTGTACAAAAGAAATAATTTCATCTCGTTCTGGTGAGGCATTTATTTCAGTCTCAATTTTTAATAATGCTTGAGTATTGTTATTATTGTTCTGAAATAAAATTCTAAAAATTGCTTGAATATCTTTTATTTTATCATCAGAAAACCCTCTTCTTCTTAAGCCAATAGAGTTAATTCCCACAAATGATAAGGGCTCACGAGCTGCTTTTGTATAAGGTGGAACATCTTTTCTTACTAAGGAACCTCCAGAAACCATTGCATGTTTCCCAACAGATACAAATTGATGAATTGCAGAGAGTCCTCCAATAATTGCATAATCACCTATTGTAACATGACCTCCAAGAGCTACTGAGTTTACAATTACGCAATTATTTCCAATAACACAATCATGTGCAATGTGAGCATATGCCATAATTAAACAATTATATCCAACTATAGTTTTTCCACTAGCTGATGTTCCTCTATTAACAGTAGCACATTCTCTAATTGTACAATCATCTCCAATTATCGTTAAGGATTTTTCTCCTTCAAATTTTAAATCCTGAGGGATAGCAGAAATTACTGCACCAGGAAAAATTCTACAATTTTTTCCAATTCGAGCCCCTTCCATTATTGTAACATTACTTCCTATCCAAGTTCCATTGCCAATTTCTACATTTTTTTCAATAGTAACAAATGGTTCAATTACAACATTTCTTGCTATTTTAGAATCGGAATGTATAAAAGCTAATGGTTGATGCATAATATTATTTTTTAGGTGCTATTTGGGCTAATAAATCACCTTCTACAACAATTTTTCCATCAACAAAACCTTTACCATGCATATGGCAAAGTCCTCTTCTGATAGGAGAAATTAAATTTAATCTGAAAATAATTGTATCTCCAGGCACTACTTTTTTCTTGAATTTTGCATTATCAATTTTCATAAAGAAAGTCAAGTAATCCTGAGGGTTTTCCAACGTACTTAAAATTAAAACCCCACCTGCTTGAGCCATAGTTTCCAATTGTAAAACTCCAGGCATTATTGGCTCTCCTGGAAAATGACCTTTAAAATAATCTTCATCAGCTTTTACATATTTTACTCCTACAATTGATTCCTTTTGTATTTCTCTAATTTCATCAAGAAACAAGAATGGTGCTCTGTGAGGTAAAATTGTTTTAATTTTCTCCTTGTTATAAATTGGAGCTTCATCAAAATTGATTTCTGGTGCAGTTTTATTCATGTCTTCAATCATTATTTGCTTTAATTTTTTAGCAAAGTTAGTATTATTTTTATGTCCTGGTTTAGTTGCAGTAATTTTACCTTTGATAGATTTTCCTAACAAAGCCAGATCGCCTATTACATCTAGTAGCTTGTGTCTTGCAGGTTCGTTTTGATGTCTTAATGTTAAGTTGTTAAGATATCCTTTTTTATTATATGTAATTCCATTTCTATTAAATGCCTTTTCAATTTTAGCAAGTTTCTCTTTTGGTATTTCATTTTCAACAACAATAATTGCATTATTTAAATCACCACCTTTTATTAAATTACTATCTAATAATAACTCAAGTTCATGTAAAAAACAGAATGTTCTGCTTGCGGCAATTTCAGTATTAAAATCTGTTATCGAATCTAAATAAGCATTTTGAATACCTAAGGTTGCTGAATTATAATCAATTTCTACATCAATTTGATATTCATCAGATGGAGTAGCGATTAGGGTTGTTCCAGTTTCCTTATCAGTGTATGAAATTTTTCTTTTTATTTCAAAGAAATGTTTTTTTACATTAAGAGTTCGAATTCCTGCTTTTTCAATGAGAATTGCAAAATCTTTTGCACTACCATCTAAAATGGGAATCTCACTATTATCAACTTCAATAATGAGATTATCAATTTCAGCACCAACAACAGCTGCTAAAATATGTTCAACAGTATTTATTTCAGCATTTTCTTTTTTAAGACCTGTACTTCTATCAGTAGAAAACACATTATCAATATCAGCCTTTATTTCTGGATTTTCTTCAAGGTCAGTACGGATAAATCTAATTCCTGTATTCGCCTTATTAGGTATAAGAGTCATATTTGTAAAAACACCAGTGTGAATCCCAACTCCTGAAATAGAAACGCTATTTTGAATGGTTTTTTGTAGTTTATGATTCATTATCTTTTTTCAGTTTATTTAGCATTTGATACATCTGTGGTAACTTTTTAAAGATAATATATGCCCTTTGAAAATCTCTAATATCAAAAGCCATTGGTCCTTGAACTATAGCTCCCTTTTCTATAATACTTGAAGCAATTCCACTTTGTCCAGCAATTTTTACTTTATCAGCAATTGTAAGATGTCCAGATACTGCAACTTGTCCACCAATCATACAGTTTTTTCCAATTTTTGACGAGCCAGCTACTCCAGTTTGTGCAGCAATTACTGTATTTTCTCCAACTTCCACATTGTGAGCAATTTGTATTAAATTATCAAGTTTTACTCCATTTCCAATCTTTGTAGATCCCATTGTAGCTCTATCAATAGTAGTATTTGCTCCAATTTCTACTTCATCAGCAATTGTTACATTACCAATTTGACTAATTTTGTTATAATTATTGTTATTATTAGGAGCAAAACCAAAACCATCTGATCCAATTACAACTCCAGAATGAATGATGTTATCCTTTCCAATTTTACAATCATGATAGACTGATACATTTGGAAAAATAATAGTGTTTTCTGAAATACTAACATTCTCACCAATATAACAATTCGGGTAAATCTTTACATTTTTTCCAATTGTTACTCCCTCACAAATAGTTGTAAAAGCACCAATATAAACATCACTAGCAATTGACGTGTCTTTGCAGATATCAGCTTTGTTTGATAGGCCAACTTTATTGAACTTCATCTTGTTGTAAATCTGTAATAATTTACTAAATGATGTGTACGCATCTTCAACTTTTATTAAAGTAGTATTTATTTTCTTTTCAGCAGTAAATGAGTTATTTACAATAACAACAGATGCATTAGTAGTGTAAATGTATGGAGTGTATTTTTCATTTGCTAAAAAGCATAAATCCCCATTGCATCCGTCTTCAATTTTAGCAACTGAATTTACTTCAATATTCCCATTTCCCTTAATGTTTCCGTTAAGTAAATCAGCAATTTGTTGAGCAGTAAATTTCATTCGGCAAATTTAATAATTTAATTGTTTTATCTGATTAAAATAAAAGGATGTTAGGATAGCATAAAAAGTACTTATTTACTGTTTTGTTTAAAGCATCAATATTAAATTGATCTGATGCAGAAGTAATGTCAATAACTTCTCCTGTTTTCATTAAAATATTAATGTTTGATTTTTCAATATTATATGTACTATTACTTACTTTGTTAGAGAAGATAAAATATTGAGCTTCTTCATTTGAGATTTTATTCTTCTTTGAAAACTCATTAACTTTTTCATCAATTTCTGTTTGGTTAAAATCATTTTTTTGAACTTTAATTTTCAAAATTCTTCTATTTAGAATCATTGATGATAAATTTGAAAGAACAAAATCATTTTCATTCTTCCAATATTTTAAGCAGGTATAAATGTCATTGTCATCTAATTCTGAGAAATTTAGTAATAAATCAGGATTTTTATTAAAATCATATGAAGTAAAGTTATTTTTTAAAAATATTGCTAGTGATGGGGTAGCAAATATTACCTTTTTATTCATCATTAAATATTTTGCTCTTTTCAAAACTTTAATAAGCATGTTTTCGGATGAAACAACTGTTTTATGTAAATAAACTTGCCAATACATTAGCCTTCTTGCAATCAAAAATTTCTCAATCGAATAAATACCTTTCTCCTCAACTACAAGATTGTCATCAACAATATTTAGCATATTAATAATGCGTTCAGTCCCAATGTTACCTTCAGTTACTCCTGAGAAAAAACTATCTCTTTTAAGGTAATCTAACCTATCCATGTCTAATTGAGATGATACAAGTTGATGTAAGAATTTTTTAGGATGTTTATTCTTAAATATTTTAATAGCCAAAGATAATTTCCCTTCAAATTGCGCGTTTAGATTCTGCATAAAATGAGAAGAAATATGCTCGTGAGAAATGTCCGAAGCAATAGAATGTTCTAAAGCATGAGAGAAAGGTCCGTGACCAATATCATGTAAAAGAATTGCAATTTTAAGTGCTTCAGCTTCTTGATTAGTAATCAAATGTCCTTTGTTTTTTAACTGAGTTATAGCTTTGTTCATTAAATATAGACAGCCAATAGCATGATGAAAACGAGAGTGATGAGCACCTGGATACACTAGATATGATAGTCCTAATTGGGAAATTTTTCGTAATCTTTGGAAAAAGGGATGGTCAATTAGGTCGGTAATTATTCCGTTTTCTAGTGTTACAAATCCATAAATAGGGTCGTTAATTATTTTATCTTTTTTTTTGGAAAGCATATAGGCAAATAACGGATTTTTTTTAATTTTTGTAAAAAATAAATCAATAAAATATGATAAAGATACTTTGGGCAGATGATGAGATAGATTTATTAAAACCTCACATTATTTATTTAGAAGAAAAAGGGTATAATTTAACATCCTCAAAAAGTGGTGATGAAGCATTAGATATACTAGAAAAAAACAAATTTGATTTGATTTTTTTAGACGAGAATATGCCAGGTTTAACTGGCTTAGAAACTCTAAATATAATTAAAGAAAAACATGCAAATATTCCTGTAATTATGATTACAAAAAGTGAGGAAGAGAGTATAATGGAAGAGGCGATTGGCTCAAAAATTGCAGATTATTTAATTAAACCAGTAAATCCAAATCAGATATTATTAGCAATTAAAAAGAATATTGATTCTAGTAGGTTGGTTGAAGAGAAAACCACAAGAAATTATCAGCAAGAGTTTAGAAATATTAGCATGAAATTATCATCATGCCTTAACAAAGAAGAGTGGTATGATATTTTTAAGAAACTTACTTTTTGGGAATTGGAGTTGCAAAAATCAGGTGATAATAGTGTAGAACTAATTCTTGAAATGCAGAAAGCTGAAGCAAATTCTCAGTTTTTTAAGTTTGTAAAACAAAATTATAAAGACTGGATACAAGGAAATGATGCTCCTTTAATGTCACATCATATTATCAAAAATAAAGTTGTACCATTAATGAGTGATAAAAAACCTACTTATATGATTCTGATTGATAATTTAAGATACGATCAATGGAAAATCATTGAACCTTCGATATTAAAAGATTTTGAAGTTTTAAAAGATGAGATGTATACTAGTATTTTACCTACTGCAACTCAATATGCTCGTAACACTATATTTTGTGGAATGTTACCATCTGAAATTCAGAAAAGGTTTACTGATATGTGGAAGAATGATGAAGATGAAGGCGGGAAAAATATGTTTGAAGAGGAATTTCTTTTAGACAATCTGCAGAGACTAGGAAAAGGATCATCAAAATCATCTTATACAAAAATAACAAATCTTGATTTTGGAAGAAAAGTAGTGAATAAAATTCCAAATATGAAAACTAATTCATTAAATGTGATAGTTTATAATTTTGTGGATATGTTATCTCATGCTCGTACTGACATGAAGGTAATAAAAGAATTAGCTGATGATGATGCTGCTTATCGTTCTCTAACCGCTTCATGGTTTGATCATTCTCCATTAAAAGATATTTTAAAACAGATTGCCAAGCAAGATGCGAATTTAATTATCACTACTGATCATGGGACAATAAATGTAAATAAACCTACCAAAGTTATTGGCGATAGAAATGTAAATGCTAATTTAAGGTACAAGCAAGGAAGAAATTTAAATTATAAGAAATCTGATGTTTTTGAGATGGAAAAACCATTGGATTTTTATTTACCAATCCAAAATGTAAGTAGTAAATATATTTTTGCAAAAGAGGATATGTATTTTGTATATCAAAATAATTACAATCAATTTGTTAAGTTTTATAAAAATACTTATCAGCATGGTGGAGTTTCAATGGAAGAAATGATAATTCCCATAATTACTTTAAAAACTAAATTATGAGTTTTACACTTATTATTGATAATTTAGAACAACTTCCTATCATTGCAAAAGAATTTCTGAAACGAACTTCACTTCATAAGAAGTTTGTTTTTTATGCTGAAATGGGAGTTGGAAAAACAACTCTAATAAAAGAACTATCTTTGCAGTTAGGTGTGATAGATGTTGTAAGTAGTCCTACTTTTTCAATTGTTAATGAATATCTAACAAAAGAAAATTGTAAAATTTATCATTTTGATTTTTACAGATTAGAAGATGAACAAGAGGCATTTGATATGGGGTATGAAGAATATTTTTTTAGTGATGCTTATTGTTTTATTGAATGGCCTGAGAAAATTCCTAACTTGATAGGAGATGATATGATAGTTGTAAAGATGAATCTTATTGAAAATAAGAGAGTAATTAATGTATTAATTTAGTTATGGCAAAAGAAAAAATATTCAGTTCGTTTGGTTTGATGCCAAAAGAAGAAATGCTAGAGGTTAAACCAAACTTTAAGCAACTCCAAATTGGTATTCCAAAGGAATCATCATTTCAAGAAAACCGAGTAAGTTTAACTCCTGATTCTGTCGGTTTATTAGTAGCTAACGGACACAGTATAATTATTGAAAAAGGAGCTGGAGAAGCAGCAAATTTTTCTGACAAACAATATGCTGATAAAGGAGCAGACATTGTTTACTCCAAAGATGATGTTTTTAAGGCATTGTTTATTCTTAAGATTGAACCTCCTACAAAATCAGAATTAGAACTGATGCACAAAGGTCAGGTATTAATTTCTGCAGTTCAAATGAGTACTCAAACAGCAGAATATTTTCAAACGCTAAATAAAAAAATTATTACAGCTTTTGGTTTTGAGTTTATTAAAGATAAGCAAGATAAATTGCCTATTGTAAGGAGTATGAGTGAAATTGCCGGTAGCACTTCATTATTAATTGCAGGCGAGTATTTATCTAATGTAAATAATGGAAAAGGATTGATGCTTGGAGGAATTTCAGGGATAATACCTACAAATGTTGTTGTAATAGGAGCAGGAACTGTTGGTGAATATGCTTGTAGAACTGCAATGGGACTAGGTTCATCAGTTATAGTTTTTGATAATTCAGTTTCAAAATTAAGAAGGTTGCAAAATAATATTAATCAGAGAGTGAGTACATCTTCAATTCAGCCAAAGGCTTTAATGAAAGCTTTGAGAAGAGCAGATGTTGTTATATCAGCATTGCGAATTGGAGATGGAAGAGTGCCTTGTATTGTAAGTGAAGAAATGGTTCAACAGATGAAAAAAGGAGCTGTTGTAATTGATGTAAGTATTGATCAAGGAGGTAGTTTTGAAACTTCTGAGGTTACTACTCATAAAAAACCTACTTTTATAAAGCATGATGTTGTTCATTATTGTGTGCCAAATATTGCATCAAGAGTTTCTCGAACAGCATCAATGGCAATTAGTAATATTTTAACTCCTATTTTACTTAGAATATCAGAAGAAGGTGGAGTAGAAAATACTATAAGAAAACATGAATGTTTGCGAAATGGTATTTATGCTTACAAAGGGAGTAACACAAATGAAGTTTTAAGTAGGAATTTTAAAATTCCGTTTAAGGATTTAGAACTAATAATGGCAACAAGATAGCACTATGAAACGAAGACTTTTATTTTTTGGATCTGGAGTATTAATAAGTATGTTCTTCCTTTCAATGGGGCCAGAAAACAGATTAAAAAACACCTTTTATGCATACATGGATTACTTTGATATGGACAAGAGAGTAATTACACATCTATATCCTAATACTACTGATACTGCTGGCAATATAATTGCAATAGCAACTGATTTTACTACTCAGGCTGAGTGTCAATTAGTTTATTATAATATTACAAAAGAAGATGTACTTACTGTATTAGAAGATGGAAAAGTGAATTTTGATTTATCAGAGGAAGGTGGAGAGCCTTGCCAATATTATGTAATTGAAAACTCAGTAAAAGGATTTAATTTAGCAGTTACTTTTGAGCTTTGTTATTATGATGATAAAAGCGTAAAAGTGATGAGTTTTAAAGCTAATAATGATGAGGAAGTTTGTAATTTTTAATCGTTTCTCCTCCTTTTTTTCTCTTCAATGATATTTGTAAGTTCACGCCCCATTTGCCCTGCAATAGAAGTATTTTCTTCTGCTCGTCTTATTAGATAAGGAAGGACATCTTTTACTGGCCCGTAAGGAACATATTTTACTACATTAAAACCTTCTTTAGCAGCATTATATGAGATATGGTCACTCATTCCTAATAGTTGAGAGAAATACACTCTCTTATCATCTTTTGAGATGTTGTGTTTGTTAAGTAGTTCCACCAAAAGAGCTGAACTTTCTTCATTATGTGTTCCTGCACAAACTGATACAAAATCAATATTTTCAATACAAATCGTAAGCGCTTTGTTGTAATCAATATCAGTATTTTCTTTAATAGTATGTACTGGGCAATTATATCCTTTTTCTTTTGCTCTTTCAATTTCTTGTTCATGGTAAGCACCCCTTACAAGCTTTAGTCCTACAAAGAATTTTTCTTCTGCTGCTAGTTTGAAGAGCATTTCTAAATGATCAACTCTATCATTTCTGTAAAGCTGTAAAGTATTATAAATCCAAGCTTCATTTTTATTGAATTTTTGCATCATTTTTATTGCAATATCATCTATTGCACCTTGTATCCAACTTTCTTCAGCATCAATAAATAAAGGTACTTTATTGTCGCTTGCAGTTTGGCAGATATTTTCAATTCTATCTTCAAAGGTAGTTTTTTCAATTTCTTCTTCTTTTGTAAGATTAGAGTTGTTGCTAATTTTTTCTAAGAGAGCAAAACGAGCTAAACCTGTAGGTTTAAAAACTGAAAAAGGTATTGAACTTTCTGATTTTGCTTTTTGTATTGAAGCAATAGTCTCATTCATTGCAAGGTTAAAGTCTTCTTCATTTTCTTTTCCCTCAGCAGAAAAATCAAGAATAGTTCCTATATGTGATGCCCAAAGTTTGTCTATTGTTACTTGACTATTTTCTATAGTTGTCCCACCACAAAAATGTTTGTAAACAGTTGCTTTTATTGCCCAACTAATTGGTAAATGCAACCACATAGCTACTTTTATAAATGCAGTAAGTGTATTGGAAATAACTGGGTTGCTAATTGTTTGAAATAGGAGATAGGCTCTGCTTAAATCCTTATCAGATTTATCAGCAAAAGCAACTTTTATATTCTCGAAATTTATCATCAGTAAAGTTTTAACAAAAATATAGTTTTAAAAAAAAGGCTATATGTTTTAAAGTCATTTTGTTATTTGATTTTTCTACTTATCATTAAGCCATCTCTTACAGGTAAGAGTATATTTTCTACTCTAGTTTCAGCTAAAGTTTTTTTGTTGTACTCATCTAAAGCTAAAGTTTCTGTATCCATTTTTTCATTGGTAATTTTCCCGCTCCAAAGCACATTGTCAGCAATAATATAACCACCAATATCTATTTTTTCAATTAGCAAATCAAAATAAGCAGAGTAATTTTCTTTATCAGCATCAATAAAAGCCAGTTGGAAATTACATTCAAAAGTTGGGATGATGTTTAAAGCATTACCAATGTGTTGTTTGATATTATTTGAATAGTCAGAATGCTTAAAGTATTTATCTGCAACTGAAGTATATTCTTGATTTATATCTAGTGTGTGAAGAGTTCCGTTACTTTGTAACCCTTCAGCCATACAAAGAGCACTGTAACCTGTGTAAGTGCCAATTTCAATAATATTAGTTGGGTTAATCATTTTGCTGAACATAGATAAAGCTCTTCCTTGCAAATGTCCAGAAAGCATTCTGGGTTTCATTACATTAGCCCAAGTTTCTCTATTTAGTTCTGCTAGTAGTTTTGGTTCTTGTTCAGTATGGCTTACTGAATAGTTTTCAATATTTTCTGGTAAGAATTCCATAGTTGTGGTATAAAAAAAGCCACACGATTGTGTGGCTTTTATAATGTTAATATTTAATTATTCTTTTGAAGAATTATCTTCCTTAGGTGGAGGAGGAATGTCACTAAGATTTTCATCACTTTTTAAAACCTTTTTAGAACAACTTTTTTTACAACTTTTCTTAGATTTTTTACTACAAGAAGATTTCTTGCCAGAGTAATTATTAGTTGTTCCGTAATCAAACTCACCTTTTTCTGATTTAGAACAAGATTTTTTCTTCTCACCTTTACAACAACTGCCGTTTTTCTTATTTTCACAAGTTGCATTACAAACTTTCCCTGATTTAGCACAAGTTTTTACTTCTTCTGTTACTACTACTGTTTCAGTAGTTGCGTCAGATTGAGCGTTTATATTAGCGATTCCAATAAAGAATACAGCTAAAAGTAAGATTGATATTTTTTTCATTTTTTTTTGTTTTAAATTATATAAGGCAAATATAGTAAAATAGTTGAAAAGATATCTCTTTAATTAATAAATAGCAATTACACTTTGTCCTCCAGTTACTTTTTCTTCTAATTGTGTGTTTATTTTTGTTCCTATTGGGAAGAATAAATCTACTCTCGATCCAAACTTAATAAATCCGAATTCATCAGCTACATTTGCTCTGTCATTTTCTTTTGAGTAAGTCATAATTCTTCGAGCAACTGCACCTGCAATTTGTCTAAAAAGAATAGAGATTTTATCATTTTCAACTACTACAGTACTCCTTTCATTATTAGTTGATGCCTTAGGGTGCCAAGCAACTAAAAATTTACCAGGATGGTATTTTGTGTACTTAACCTGCCCACTAATAGGGTATACTTGGTTATGTACATTTAAAGGCGACATAAAAATACTTACTTGTATTCTTTTGTCTTTATAGAACTCAGTTTCTTCAGTTTCTTCAATAACCACTACTTTACCATCACAAGGAGCGTAAACTATTCCTTCTTTTCTTTCGAACTCACGCTTTGGAATACGAAAAAAGTTTAAGGTCATAATGAATAAAAACCCTGTGATTGCAGTTGTAAAACAAGCTACATACTCAGTTGCATATGAATAGGCTAAATAGTTTAATAAACTAAAAGCTAAAATCTCAATAGTTAGAGTTGCGTTTCCTTCTTTGTGTAATTTCATGTTAAATGATAATTAAGTAAATATATAATACTGGAATGGTAATCATAAAAGCATCCATTCTGTCGAGCATTCCTCCATGTCCTGGAATAAAATTCCCAGAATCTTTTACGCCTGCTTGTCTTTTGTAATGTGATTCTACAAAATCTCCAAGAGTAGCAGTGAACGGTAGAAATAGGCTTATTGCCAAAGCAATACTATTTTCTACAACTAGAAAATATTGAGTAGTAATTAAAGTAACTATAACTGTAAAAAAAAATCCACCTGCAAAACCTTCCCATGATTTTTTTGGGGAAACTGAAGGCATAATTTTTGTTTTTCCAAATCTTACACCAAATAGGTAAGCAAAGGTATCGAATGTCCAAGTAAGTACAAACATTAAAAGGATAAGTGTTGGATCAAAAGGGGAGTTGGGGTAGGCATGATCCGTCATTCTAAATAACTGAATTGTAAAGAAAGGAATAAGTACATAAAGGAAAGCAAGAGCCTTAGTTTTTCCTTTTCTGAGTTTCCACATTTCATAGATAGAAACAATTCCTAAAACAGCAAAAAGCAAACTAAAAGTAGCTTCAGAATAGGAAGTGCCTAACCACATAATAGCGACATAAACTACTCCAGAAAGTGCTCTTTTAAGCGTTTCGTTCATCTTCTATATCTTTAAGTATAGCAGTTGCATTATCTTCTTGGCTTTCAGGAACAAACAATTCAATTGCGCCGAACATATTATATGATGAATCTTGCTTATTTAGTAGTACAACATTAATATTGTTTTCTTCTAACATTTGTTTTGTTATTTCAGCTTTATTAGGATTATTAGTGGTAAGAATCTTTATCATCTTATTCTTCTTTAACCTCAGTTGTATTCTCTTTCTTTTCTAATGCAACTTCCTTTTTAGCTTTTTTGTCAGATTCAGCTTTTTTATTATCTAATTTTATTAGTTGTTCTTCCTCATATGATTTCCATTTTCTAGCTCCAAATATAGTTTCTAAATCAGATTTAAAGATCACTTCCTTTTCTAATAATTCAGCACCAAGTTTTTCAACTTTATCTTTATTGCTAGTTAGTACTTCTTTAGCTCTAGTATATTCCTCTTCTAATATTCTACTTACTTCTTTGTCAATTAGCTGAGCTCTTTCCTCAGAATATGGTTTAGTAAATCCAGATTGTTGCCCTGAAGAATCGTAATAAGAGATATTTCCTACTTCATTACTTAATCCATACATACTTACCATAGCGTATGCCATTTTTGTTACTTTTTCAAGGTCAGATAGAGCACCAGTTGAAATTCTGCCAAAGAAAACTTCTTCAGCAGCTCTCCCTCCCATAGCAGCACAAATTTCATCAAGCATTTGTGCAGTAGTTGTTAATTGTCTTTCTTCTGGTAAGTACCAGGCAGCTCCTAATGATTTTCCTCTAGGAACAATAGTTACTTTTACTAGGGGAGAAGCATACTCTAACATCCAACTTACTGTTGCATGTCCTGCTTCATGGTATGCAATTGTTTTCTTTTCGTTAGGAGAAATAATTTTTGATTTCTTTTCCAATCCTCCAATGATTCTATCCACAGCATCTAAGAAGTCTTGTTTTTCCACTTTTTTCTTTGTTTTTCTTGCAGCAATAAGTGCCGCTTCATTACAAACATTAGCAATATCAGCACCACTAAATCCGGGTGTTTGTCTTGCTAAGAAATTAATATCCATACTCTCCGAGAGTTTGATAGGTTTTAAGTGGACTTCAAAAATTGCTTTACGCTCTAATAAATCAGGTAAATCAACAAATATTTGTCTATCAAACCTTCCAGCTCTTGTAAGTGCTTTATCAAGTACATCAGCTCTATTTGTTGCAGCCATTACAATTACTCCAGAGTTAGTCCCAAATCCATCCATTTCAGTAAGTAGCTGATTAAGAGTGTTTTCTCTCTCGTCATTACTGCCCGTCATAGCATTTTTACCTCTAGCTCTTCCAATTGCATCAATCTCATCAATAAAGATAATAGCAGGTGATTTTTCTTTAGCTTGCTTGAATAAATCACGAACACGGCTTGCTCCAACACCTACAAACATTTCTACAAAGTCAGAACCAGATAATGAGAAGAAAGGAACTTTAGCTTCTCCAGCAACAGCTTTGGCAAGTAAAGTTTTACCAGTTCCTGGTGGGCCTATTAATAATGCTCCTTTAGGTATTTTACCTCCAAGTTTGGTGTATTTTTCAGGTGATTTTAAAAAGTCAACTATTTCAGTGATTTCTTCTTTTGCTCCTTCTAAACCTGCAACATCTTTAAATGAAACTTTAATATCTGCTTTATCAACTAATTTGCCTTTTGTTTTACCAATGTTAAATATTTGGCCTCCGCCACCTCCAGCACCTCCGCCCATTCTTTTCATAATAAAAAGCCAAATAAAAATAAAGAAAGCTAAAGGTAAAATCCAGCCTAAAATATCTCCAAATACATCTTTTCTAGTTTCATAAAATGGCGATATCTTTTCTTCATTATCAAATGTAATTTGTGCTTCTTTTAGGTTGTTGCTAAAGGTTTCAACTGATCCTATTTCAAAATAGTAGTGAGGTCCTAGATTTAGCGCATCACCAAATGTTTTTTTACTTACGTCTTTAAATTGTTCTTCATATAGAAATTCCTTTTTAATATAAATGTAGGCCTTTTCTTTATTTACAATTACTACTTTTTCAACCTTTTGGTTTTGTAGCATATTCTGATTGAATTCTTGCCAATTTGTTGGTTTGCTAACTTCAGTTCCCATAAAGTTCAAGCCAATGAAAAATACAAAAATTAAGGCATAAATCCAATATATTTTGAATTTAAACCCTTTTAATCCTCCAGGTAAATTTGTTTTCTTTTTATCACTCATAGTTTATTCTTCCGATTTATAATTTTTAAATTTGGCATCTCCCCAAAAATCCTCGATGTTGTAAAATGCTCTTGTTTTTTCCTGAAAAACATGCACAATAATATCAGAGTAATCCATTAAAACCCACTCTCCAACATTGTTTCCTTCAATATGTAGTGGTTTTTCACCTATATCTCTTGAAATCGTTTTTTTTATATTACTTTCAATAGAATTTACATGCGTGTTAGACGTGCCTGTGCAAATCACAAAATATTTGCAGATAGCTGAATCAATTTTTCTTAAATCTAATGAGATAATCTCTTTACCTTTAACATCCTGAATTGCGTTAATTATGTTCTCTAACAGAATATTTGTTGCATCAATTTTTTTAGCCATATATATTTTTAAATTTGCGATTGCAAAAATACATTTTTTAAACTAATAAATTCTGATTAATTTTTACTGATTTGTTTACTGATAATAACATAATTTTAAAGCAGGGAGGTTCAACAAATTCTTATGCATTAGAGCTTAAGAGTACAGCTGTTTTTAAAGAGGGATTGGTTGTTACTGCTGATTTTCAAACTGGAGGTAAGGGACAAAGAGGGAAAGAATGGGAGAGTAATAGAGGTGAAAACTTATTGTTATCAGCTGTAATTGAGTCAAATATTTCTATTGATAATCAGTTTGATTTAAATATTTTATCTTCGATTGCGGCAATGGATTGTTTAAAAAGTTATGATATAGATTCTCAAATAAAATGGCCAAATGATATTTTGGTTAACAAATGTAAAATTGCTGGAATTCTGATACAAAATTTAATTTCTAGAAACAGAATAACTCATACTGTAATTGGAATTGGGTTAAATATAAATCAGATTGAGTTTACTAATTTTTACCCTTCAGCTACATCAATTCAAAAGGAATTAGGTGCAGTAATAAACATTGCAGATGTTAAAGATAGTTTGCTTAATGCACTGCAACTTAGATTGGAAAGTTACAGGTTAAATTCTAATTTAAAGGAGGAGTATCTGTCAAATTTATTTCAGAAAGATAAAGTTGCAACTTTTGAAAGTAGTAATCAAAAATTTATGGGAATTATTAGAGGAGTAACTAAAAGTGGTTTGTTGCAAATTGAAACTAAAGACTGCTTAAAAGAATTTAATTTACAAGAAGTTAAAATGCTGTTTTAGAAATTCTGCATTTTACTTGCTAAAACATCTAAAAACTGAGTAAGAGGTTTTTCAACCATCATTTTCATCATCATGTTCAGTTCAGCATTAATTTCTAATCTTGCTTGGCATTGCTCCCCTTTTTCAGTAATAAAGCAATCTAATGAAAATGGAACTTGACTGTCCTTTGCAGTTAATGATATTTTAGAATGCTCAATTTTTTCTCCAATTTCTAAATATAATTTTGGCATTCCTTTCATTTTAAAAGAACAAGTAGTAGCTGTGCTTTCAAAATCTTCAATTTGTGAAGGTATTATTTCTTTTAAATTGTTTAAGTCTCCAATTTTTGTAAAAAAATCCTCAGCAGTTCTGTTTACTATTACTTCAGGTGATTTGAATATAGCCATAATTTATTTTTTCCAGATTGCAGGGTTATCTCTCCACTTATTAAGTACAGTTAAATCAGATTCTTCAACATATTGTTGCTCTTTTGCTATTGGCAATAAAGTGCTGTAATCACATAATGACACATATTCGCATTCTGCATTTTTAAAGTTTTCAGCTGCAGCATCAAATCCATAAGTAAATATGGAAACTATACCTTTGACATTCATTCCAGCATCTTTTAAAACTTGAGCAGAATCAAGACTACTTTTACCGCTACTAATTAAATCTTCAACTAGTATTACTGATTGTCCTTCTTCAAAAAACCCTTCAATTTGATTTTGTTTTCCGTGATCTTTTGCTTTTGACCTTACATATATAAACGGTAATCCTAACTCCTCAGCAACTAATGCTCCATGAGGAATTCCCGCAGTAGCAACTCCAGCTATTACATTCGCTCCTTTGTAATGGTTTTTCACAATTGCAGCTAACCCTTGCTTAATATTCGTTCTAATCTGAGGGTAAGAAAGTGTTTTTCTGTTATCACAATAGATTGGAGAATTCCAACCTGCAGCCCATTTAAAAGGATTGTTAGGTTGTAAAATAATTGCGTTTATTTGCAGTAACGATTTTGCTACTTGTTTAGCAATGTCAATATCATATATCATAATGCAAAAATATAAAGTTTACATAAATAACGAACCTAAAATTATAACAGATAATTGGAAAGAATTTTGTTCTGATTATACCTTAATTGAGGCAGCAGGTGGATTGGTATATAATATTAAAAATCAAATTCTTATGATTTTTAGAAATGATAAATGGGATTTACCAAAAGGGAAATTGGAGGTTGGTGAAAATATAAATCAATGCGCAATTCGTGAAGTTATGGAGGAATGTGGAGTTGATAATTTAGTAATTATTAAAACCTTAAAAGATACTTATCATACATATGAAATGAGTGGAGTTCCGATACTTAAAAGAACTTATTGGTTTAAAATGAAAACTAATTTCACTGCTAATTTAATTCCACAATTAGAAGAAGGAATTACAAAAGTAGAATGGGTAAGTAAAGAAGATGTTTCAACAAGATTAGAAAATTCTTATGGAAATATTAATGAGATTTTTGCTGATGAATAATTTAAAATACTTCATAAAGTTATTTTCTTTTTGGTTGCTTTACTTTTTTGTAAATCGTTTGTTTTTTATTGCTAATTATTTAGAGGAATTCTCTAAAGTTTCTTTAAATGAATTACTTCAGATTCTCCCAAAATCATTTGGATTAGATATTTCGTTTATTGGATACTTATCAGTAGTAATTGTTTTGTTTTTATTTCTTAATTCTTTAGCGGCAAGCAAAAGGATCAATACTTTTATTAGTGGTATCATTTATTGGATAAATGCTTTCTTTATAGTGGTTTCTGCTCTGATAATAGGTGGAGAAATCTCGCTTTATGCTGAGTGGGGCACGAAACTTAATTTCACTGCTTTGAGTCATTTTGCAAATCCATCAGAAGTTTTTGCTACTGGCTCTATTGCAAACTACGTTATAATGCTTATTGCACTTTTAATTGCAGTAGTTTTTGTTAAAATTTATTCGGTTTATGTACATCAGTATTTTATTGCAACAAAATATAATGTAAAGCAGTTTGCGTACAAATTATTAAAACTACCATTTGTTTTAGGTATTTTACTTTTAATTGTACGGGGAGGCTGGCAAGAAATACCAATAAATTTGAGTGATGCTTATTTTTCAAAAAATATAATTGTAAACGATGTGTCTGTAAATCCGAATTGGAATTTATTGCAGAACATCCTTAAGAATAAAAGCAATTTTAAAGGCAATCCTTATAAAAAACACTCTCAAGAAAAAGTAGATGAATTTATGAATAGCATAAAAAATGAAAGCGATTCTACAACTTATGTTTTAAATACTAAAACACCAAATATTGTTTTTATCCTACTTGAAAGTTGGTCAGCCGATAACGTTGAAAGTTTAGGTGGACTTAAAGGAATTACTCCTAACTTTAAAGCACTTGAAAAAGAGGGTTTACTTTTTTCTAACTTTTATTCTAATGGTTGGACTTCTGACCAAGGAATGAGTTCTATTTTTTCTTCTTTTCCAGTATTGCCGCATGCATATATTATTAATCAAACAGATAAAGCTAGAAAGTTACCGTCATTGAATAAATCCTTAACTGATTATCATTCATCTTATTTTTTTGGTGGACAACTAACCTATGGGAATATTAAAGGGTATTTGCTTTCCCAAGGATTTGATAAAGTAAAAGAGGGTGCTGATTTTAAGCATTTGCCATCAGGAAGTTTGGGGGTGCATGATGAATATATGTTTACTCAATTTAAAGATGAATTGAATGAATTACCTCAACCATTTATGAGTGCACTTTTCACAATTAGCTCTCATTCTCCTTATGATTTTCCTGATGAGCATAAACTATCTTTCAATAGTAAACACGATGAATATGTAAATTCAGTTGCTTATACCGATAAATGTTTGGGTAATTTTATGAAAAGTGTTAAAGATGAGAATTGGTATGATAACACTTTGTTTGTTATTGTTGCAGATCATAGCCACAACTCTCCATTGAAAAGAAGAGTTGCTCAAAAAGAAAAATTTCATATACCCATGATTTGGTTTGGGGAAGTGTTAAACGATAAATACAAAGGGGGAAAGTCTGCTAATTTTGCTTCACATATTGATATTGCTCCAACTATTTTAAGGCAGATGGATATTAATGTAGATAATGATTATTTTGGTGGTGATATCTTTGGCAATAATTCAGGATTTATTTTTTACTGTTTTGGTAGTGGTTATGGTATGATTAAAAAAGATGGTAATTCTGCTTTTTCTATCAAATATAATAAGTTTATTGAAAGTAATTTTAATGATAGTAGTATTGTGTCTGAAGCTGAAATGTTTTTACAATATTCATTTGACAGATATTTAAATTATTAATTTATGAGGAATAAGATGTTATTTAGTGTTTTAATATTTTTTGTTCTGTATTTAGTATTTTATAATTATTCTATATATGAGAAGAGTGTTCCAGTTTTTTACAATCATTCAAATAAATATTGGGCACATAGAGTATTAGACCATCAAATCGCAAATGATTTATCTGTTAAATATAATGGAGTTGAGTTAGATGTTTTTTTTGAGTCTGATAAATCCTTGTTTGATGTTCGGCATCATGGTAGTTTCAAGGATAACTCTCTTTCTGTTTATCTTTCAAAGATTAATAATAATGACATGTATTTTTGGGTTGATCTAAAGAATCTAAATTATTCTAATGTCTCATCTGTTATTAAAAGATTAGATTCAATTACAAAAGAAACCATTTCAAAGCAAAGAATAATTATTGAGTCTAAAGATATTAAGCTGTTATATGAATTGAAGAAGTCAGGTTACAAAATTAGTTATTGGCTACCTTCTTTTAACTTAATCAAGAGTATTTTTCAGGTGTATGAAATAAGAAATGATTTAGAAAATTATACACCTGATGCTATTTCTTGTTCTTACCATAATGTCAAGTTCTATTCAAATAAGTTTCCTAATTATAGTATTCATTGCTGGACTAATGGATTAGACTTTAAAAATGATATAGGTGAAATCGAGAAGATTTCTAAAATAAATAATGTAAGGATTATTCTAATTGATTAGGCGTTATTTTGATTAAGTGATGGAAAAAATTGATTATTTACTATTTATTGGATCTGATTTTTATTAACTAAAGTCTATTGCCTCAACCTCAAAAAGACTGATTCTAAGAAACAACATTATATTTCTATAGTCAATAGAAATATAGATATTATTACTAATAGGATTAATAATTCTAACCTATTTCTCCATAAAAATTGAACTAAATGGAAACTCCATAGCTTTCGAAAAAAATATATATTAGATGCTTGTAATTTATCAAAAGCCTCTGGTGTAATAATTGTATCTAATTTAGTTTGACAAAAATAATCTAGACCCTCCATCTGCATATTACTTTTTTCTCCATATCTATCTCCTAGAAACCTTCTCTCAACATAAGTAAATGGAATAACTTTTTCAGCTAACCCCATCTTAGAAAGCTTATGTGGGCCACAAGATGCAAAATCTTTGAATTTATCAAACTGATCTTTGCAGATTACTTGAATACAAGACTCTGGAAAGCAGTACTTATTAGCCCATAAGCCAGTCCAGCCGGTCTTTAAATTATTTATATAATCAAACAACCTATTAGAAATTAAAAATGCGTCAGCCTCAATATGCACGATTTTTTCGTAATTATATTCTTCAGCTATTTCTAGTGCAGCACAGAAGCTTCTCCACCAACCCTCATTATTTGCAGAGTTATGAGACCAGTTCAATCCTTTTCTATTATTAAATGAATATAAATTAATTTTATCTGTTTCTTGAAAGTTGCCTAATTTACCCTCTTTTATAATATGCACTGCATCACCTGTCATCACTTCTAAATTAGAACTATCATCAATTAAATACATATTCTTGTCATTCGTAAATGGATGATTATTATAATAATCAATCCATTTTTGGTACCTTTTTAGATATAATTCTTCCGTATCAAAGTAGGATGTACAAAAGATAAGTGTCTTCATTAGTTATTTAATATTATTAATAATATTAGGCAAAGGTAATTAAAAAGCACATTCTTATTTAAGAATTAGCTTACTGCTCATAACTTTGAATAATTCCACCAGTAATTTTAAGTAGCGCAATTTTGCTTTCCATTAAATTATAAGCAGCTTGCTGTGCATTAATACCTGAAGTAATAAAAGCGATTTCAATATCCCTATACATAAATGAATTGATAACTCCTCTGTTCTGTTTATCTCTAGCTAGAGTGTAATTTGTTTCAGCAATTTTAAAAGCTTTTTGGTTTAAACTAAGAGCTGATATTCTACTGTTATATTTATCATTTGTTAAGGATAATTGATGTAAGACTTCTCTTTTAACTTTTTCGTATTCCAAATCGTTTATTTCCTTTTGTACTTTTACCTTTCTTAAGGTACTGTATAGTTTACCCCCATCAAATAATCGAAAATTAACTGAGAAATTTGCAAAATAATTTATGCTTTCTCCAGTGTTGTCCATAATATTACTAAGTTCTCCAATATCATAAGTACTCTCGTTATAAGCAGCTCCTGAGTTTACTGAAATCATAGGGTAAAATACTGCTTTTGATAGGCGAATATCTTGCTTTGCTAGTTGTATGTTGTAATACTGATTTTTGATGTTTGTATTATCATCAAGTGTGCTAGCTTTTAAGTTCTCATATGAAAATAATTGTATTTCAGTATTAATCTCATCAGTAAAGCTCCAAGTTGTTTCAATTTCTTTTCCTAGAGTAAGATTAAGGTTTTTGATTGCATTATTATAGTTGAGTTCTTGCATAATAAGATTTGAACTATCTGTAAGCATAGCATTTTCAATTTGTAATAAATCAATTTTACTACTTACTCCAATATCATATTTTGTTTGTAGATATTCCAGACGATTATTTGCTAGACGCACAACTTTTTGTAATAATTCTAATCTTTCCTTTTGCAGTACACAGTTATAGTATTGTAGGATGATTCCTTGTATAGTATTTTCTATGGTTAGTGTTGCATTATTACTACTTATTTCTTCCAAATTTCTTAGTTTAGCTTTGTTTGCTCTAATTGCAAATCCATTGAAGAGAGTCCAGCTGAGATTAACACTTCCATTTATTGAAGTAGAGCGTAGCTCTTGTTGTATAAATGAGGCTGGATTATTAGATTGATCTGATAAAGATTCTTCATTTCTTACTGATAGGTTTATAGCAGGTAATGCGCCAGCATTAGTCCAGTTGTTATTTATTTTATTAATATTCTGTTTTTTTGTACTTATTTGTATGTCATAATTTTTCCAAAGTCCTATTTTAATTGCATCCATTAAGCTAAGTGAGTCTTGGCCATAAAGAATATTAGATAGTAATAATAGTAGTAGTATGATTTTCTTCATTATTTTTCTATATTAATTTGTCTCATTTGTATTTTTGTAATTGGCTCAACATCCATTTTAGTAGGAGGTGTTTCTCCTCCAATCCATAACCACCATCTTACACGCCTTAAGTCATTAAAATACATAATTAAAGAAGGGAAGTAGAGTAGTAGTATGATAGTTCCAAAGAGCACACCAAATGCTACTGATATTGCCATTGGAATTAGGAACTGTGCTTGAAAACTTCTTTCTAATATTAAGGGAAATAATCCTACAAAGGTTGTAATGGTTGTAAGAATTATTGGTCTGAATCTACTCTTTCCAGCTGATATTGCAGCATTATCCATTGCCATTCCCTTTTTTAAATTTCTATTATATTTGTCAAGCATTACTACAGCGTCATTAACTAATATTCCTATTAGAGCAATTACTCCCCAAACGCTTAATGTTGAAAATGGTCTCCCCATTATACCATGACCTAAAATCGCTGAGAAAAGACCAATAGGAATAACCATTAGAATTAATCTTGCTTGGTAGAATGATTTAAAGTTTAGCGATATGGTAAGTATAATGAGTATTAAGCTTATTAAAAATGCAATTCCTAATCTTCTCCCACTGTCAGCAGCTTCTTCAGCTTGCCCCATTATTTTATATGTCACTTGGGGAAATTCATTTTTCATAATCTTTAAATACTCTCGCTCAATTTTTTCATTCACATCTGCTGAGAATTCTGAATTGTAGAGATTAGCATCAACACGTATTTCTTTAGTTCCATTTATATGATTTATATTAACTTTTCCTCTTTTAAACTGATAACTTGCAAGCTCCTGAAGGGGATACATTTCTCCACTAATAGTCTTTATTTTTACTTTGTCAAGATCATCAATACTATTCCTATTTTTTTCTGGATATCTTAGCCATATTTTCACTTCGTCTCTTCCAATAATAAGACGCTGTACTTCTTCTCCAAAGAAACCTTGTCGTATTTGTTTCATAATATTAGCTTGGTTTAGTCCAAGCGCATACGCTTTTTCTTTAAGTTTGATATGAATTTCTCGACTCCCAACTCCTGCATTGTCCATGACTTCTTTTACCATGTTGATTGATTTAATTCTTTCTTTTAACCAATTTGCAGCATTATTCAATTCTTTATCATTTTCTGATTGTAATGATATAGAGACAGCTTTTCCAAATTGTTGAAACCCTCCAACTGATATCTTTTCCATCATGGCAATAGAGTCTGGATCTATTCTTTTTTGCAGTTCATTTGATATTTCTATTGTTGAAATTAAGTCATTTTCTTTAATTGCTAGTCGTAATCCTCCTGCGTGAGATCCTGACACTCCTAGATCTTCAGTAAAGCCAATATTTAAAGATACGTCAGTAAATATTGTATCATTAAATCTTTCTATTAATTCATGATTATAATCCTTGATTATAGAATCAACGTACCAAAGAAAGTTTTCAGTTCTAAATTCCCTTTCCCCAGGTTTATAGCAAAACTCAATCTTTACCTCATTGAAAGGAACAGATGGGAAAAAAGTGTACCTAATTAGCCCAGATGCACTCATACCTATTACAATAATAATTAGTAAGACTGGAGTCCAAACATGTTTGCGATAGTTATTAATGAATTTTGTATTTAACTTAGTGTAGGCATTTCTCATGCTGATGACTCTTTCCTCTACTTTGTCTTTAATTTTGCTAAAATATGATGTAGTATCTTTTTCTAGCACTGATTTAGATGATAAGTGAGCTGGTAGTATTAAAAATGCTTCAATTAATGAAAATAGAAGCGCTGCAATGACACTAAAAGCCATCTCTTGCATCATTTCCATTTGTCCGCCTACAAAGAGTAATGTGGAGAAAGCAAATACAGTAGTAATAACTGATGTGAAGACAGGAGTTACCACTTCCATTGTTCCATCTAGAGCAGATTGCATTGGAGATTTTCCTTTTTCAAAATGAGCATATATATTCTCTGCAATTACTATGCCATCATCCACTAAGATGCCTACAACTAATATCATTCCAAATAATGATATCATATTTATAGTCATTCCATAGAATATTCCAATAGCAATCATTCCAACAAATGAGAAAGGTATCCCAAATGCTACCCACATTGATAATCTAAATGAAAGAAAGAATCCTAGAATAATTAATACTAATAATAATCCTAGTATTAAATTTTCGCTGAGAGTTGCTATTCTTTGATCTAGCATGTCTGCAAATTGAAATAATGTAATTATCTTATATTCTGGATTTTCTTTATTGAAGTTGGAAATATATTTTTGTACTGATTTAGCAATCTCTTTAATATCTTCTTCAGGTGTTTTTTTAATAAGGAAACTAATTGCTCTTTTACCATTAACATATGATTTCATCGGTATATCAGAAAATTCTAAATTTACACTTCCAATATCTTTGAGTTTTAATATGTCACCATTTTTGTTCGCAATAATTACAATATTTTCAACTCCTTCTTTTGAAGTTTTTCTGTTATTAGAACGAATAATTATTTCTTCTTTTTGTGTTTTTACACTTCCTCCTGAAATATCAATATTACTCTGTTTAATTACATTGCTTATGTCATCAAAGCTAATGTTGTGTCGTAATAAAGCTGTTTCATCAATTTCTACTGAAATAATAATAGGAGCATAGCCAATCACTTGTATTTGACTTATATCTTCTGCATTTAATAATGCTTTTTCAATTTTATCAGATTTTTCTTTTAATAAAAAGAGATCATTAGGTCCAGTAAGAGCGTAATAGCCTACCATATTACCCATACCTCCCATTCCTCTACTTTTTTGTTTTTCTACAGATGGTTTTTCTGCTCCTTTAGGAAATGAATTAATTTCATCTACAGAATTCTTTACGTTCTGTAATATCTCATCAATCTCAAAACCAGCACCTACTTCTACAGTGATATTTGAAATGTTTTCAGATGATGTTGATGTGATTTCTTCCACACCTTCAATGCCATTTAAAGACTCTTCAATTCTAGTGGTGATTCCATGTTCTATTTCTTGAGGAGATGCTCCTGGGTAAGAAACATTTATGTATATCTTATTTGGTGGTAGCTCAGGGAAAAATGATTTAGGCATCATTGTAAAGCTCAAAATTCCTGCTATTGCAGTGATTATAATAATTGCATTAGCATAAATAGGGTACTTTATAAAATAGGAAATTAATTTTCTCATTTTACTTGCTTATTGGTTTTACAATTGTTCCCTCATTTATATTTACAAGTGGTTCATTTACAATTAATGTATTGTTTGATAAATTGTCAACTACTACATCATCACCTTGATAAGAAATGATATTTACTTCTTTAATTTTTAATTCATTGTTCTTGTTTATTATAAAAACTTTGTTTTTTTTAAAAATTGATCTTCTTGGTAATTTACAAACATTATCAATTCCTTTAGTAATGATAGTTGCATTTACATACATGCCATTGTATAAAGAATTTTCATCAACATCTATTGATGTAAATACTGAGATATTTTGAGTGCTTGAGTTTACAAAATTCCCTTTTCTGATAACTTGTCCTTTATAAGTATTTCCATTTTCAATAAAATTTACTTTGTCACCAATATTAATAAAGTTAATTTCAGAGGTATTAACAGAAAGTTCAATTTCCATTTTACCTTTTCTGATAAAATCAATAACAGGACTTCCTGGATTTACATTCCCGCCAATATCAGAATAAGACTTTGTTATAGTTCCATCAAATGGAGCATAAACAGTGTATTTACTTAATTTTTCTTCATCAGATTTTATTGATAAATACTCAGCTAAAATTGAACGAGAAATAATATAATTTTTCTCTTTTGCGCTCCTCATTTCTGGAAAATCAGGTAAATTATTTTCAATATTTATAGCATTAAAGAAGATTTCCCATTTGGGGTATTCAGTATTGTAATCCAGTTTAATGTCAGCTAAATTTGATGAGACTAAACTCATAAATCTACTTTTCTTTGCATCAATTAAATGTTTTATATCTGTATTTTTAACTGAGAAAATCACATCACCTCTCTTAATTTCAGTTCCTTTTTTAAAGGCATTAACTCCAATTAATCTTCCTTGTACTTCAGAAGAAATTGTAATATTATTCAAAGAAACAACTCTACCAGAACTGTTAATTTTATTCTTAATTTGAGAATTTGTAATTTTTGTAACAAGCACAGATTTTACAAGCTGTTCATGTGTTTCTTCAGCTTTAGCTTTTGAAGCTCTAATTGTTTCAGCATTATCTACTCCATAACTCATTCCAGAATTATAGCTGATAGACGAAACTAGCCCAAATAAAAGTAGGATGACAATACTTACTATTATGATTAATGTTTTTCTGATGTTCATAGTTGTTTAGTTATAATTTTTTGTATTAAGGTTATTGCTAATAAATTCATAGTTTATTTTTTAAATAATATTTCTAGTGTTTCCCATAATTTTTCTCCTTCAGCTTTTAAATCTGATTCAAAGCCTGAAAGCCTCCAAGATAAAATAGTTGTTCTAATTCCTCCAAGTACAATAGTAGCAAGTTGCTGAGAATTAATATCTGTACGAATATTTCCTTCATTTTGCCCGTTCTCAATTAATGAGATAATTTTCTTTTTTCTTTGATCTAAAATTTTCCTTACCACCTTAGATAGTACCGAGCAATATTGAAATGAAGTTTCTGAGAAAATTACCATTACAAGTGCAGGATTTTTCTCTATGTGTGCAAATTTGAATTTTAAAACCGCTTCAATTTTTTCTAAAGCATTTTTATCAGAATCTAAAATTTTAAAAACTCCATTTTTTATTGCCTTTCTATGAAAAAGTAGAAGTCCACTTAGTATCTGAGTTTTATCTTTAAAATGACGATAAAGTGCGGGTTCAGTAAAGGACATCTTTTTAGCAAGATTCTTAATGGTAAGGTTCTGTACGCCTTTTTCACCAATCAAATCCTTTGATGCATCAATTATTTCTATTTGCCTTTTTGTAAAAATCACGTCTGCAAAAATATAAAAAGTTAGTAAACACTAACTAACTTTTTTTATGATTTTTGGATAGTATTGATAATTCAAAAGGTTTGATTTTATTTGTATGTTTGTGTAATGGGAAGATTAGCTCCTTTAAAGAAAGGAATAGTAGAGAGAAAAGGAATATTTGTTGTGGGAGCTGCTCGCTCTGGAACAACTTTATTGCGTTTACTTATTAACAATCATCCAGATATTGCTTGTATAGGAGAGACACAATTTTTTCATCATAATTATTTACAGCTTTCGAATAACCAAGAGTATAATTTGCAACTGTTGGATCATGTTTTTAAAACAGAATCTGAAGTTCCCGATTTATTAAATGATCCTCAACTTGAAAAAGATTTATCTAATATTGAAACAGTTGCTGAATATTTTGATTTCTTATTATCTACTTATTCTAACATACTGGGTAAAAAATATTGGGCTGAAAAATCTCCAAGTCATGTAATAAGATTGAATGCTATTTCTAAAATGTTTCCTGATATTAATGTTATAAATATTATTAGAAATCCTTATTTTTCAGCTATTTCTAGGTTTAAAAAATTAAAAAATTGTCAGATTAGTAATTTTTCATTACTTACTTATATTAAATATGTAAGGAGGGTAGAGTATGAGTTGGTTTCGTTTCAATCAAAGAATAATAATTCATTACTTACAATTAGGTATGAGGACTTATTATCTGATCCTTTAGCAGTTATAACAAAGGTTTTTAAATTCTTAGAAGTTGATTCGTCAGTTGTTAACAGTAAGTTTTTAAAAATTTCAAAGAAAAATATCCCTGTTTCTTCTGATGGTGAAGAACAAGAACATCACTCTAGAATTGGAGATAAACTAACTGAAAGTATATATGATATTGATGAGTATTTTTCAGATTTCCAACTTTACTTATTTTCAAAAGAATTGAATAATTCTATAATATTTAAAGATTATATTGAACAGAATAAAGAATTTAAATTTATTTTCTTACTAAGAAAAGCTTTGCTAGATTGTCTTTATGCTTTAATAGGAATACCTAAGTACAGTTTAAGAAGGCTTGTAAATCAAATTAAATCCTCTTTGAAAAGAATCTTGTCATAGTACCGTTAATCTATTGTTTTATTTTTTTTAATATTCTTTTGCTAATAAATCTGATTATTAAAATTGGAATAATAATTACTAATAACCAAAAAGAGATAATTAATGGTAGCCAAGAATCAGTTGAAGTTTCAGAATTAACAACTACACTACTTGATATTGGAAATGAAGCACAAATTACCAAAGATAAGCCAGGTAATATAAGTAGTAGTTTTTTCATCTTAATTTATTGTTAATTTATTGTTTTAAAGTCCAAAGATATCATAATCAACCTCTTTATAAATTTATTTAGCAATATAAAAATTAGCTCCCTTGTCTTTTTCTTAGACTTTATGGTTATTCATAAAGTTGTAATAAATAACAACTCTAATGTTAATAACTATAATACCCTAAAGTCTTACATATCATAAGTGTACTTAAATTTACGTATGGAAATTAATAAAGATGATGGTAGTATGAATGCTAGAGACTATGCCAAGTTTTTTGTATTTGCAACGTTTTCAGCTATAGCTATATATGTGTTTTATAAAGTAATGTTCTAGCTTAAGAATTGTTTCTTTATAATTCCTCAATTATCACTATTGCTTAACTTGGTCACCTATAAGACTCTTAGACTTTAAATGATAGATAATTTACCTGAGGATAAGTAGTAAAATAGATAATAAAAGCAAATAACGTTACTTTCCGATACAGAAAGTAAAGTATTTTATATAACTATCTTATTTATAGTGACTTAACTATCTTTTTTTAATATAAAACTGAAAATCAGCAACAAAAAGCACTCTTTCTAGTTCTTGCAAAGTTAATAACTATGAAGTTTAGTTTTACATTTTCTTCCTCTTTTTTGCAAATAGAATAGGGAAGGAGGTCTATTCATCTTCCTCAGCTTCAGTATCTACAAAGTTAATGTTAATACTAATAGGCTCTCTTTCCTCAATCTCTTCATAAGCTTTTACCTTTCCAATTGAATAAGGAAGGAGTTTTGAGATGGCGTTAATATACTCTGTAGGACTGTCTATCTTATCTAACATCTCCATTATCTTGTTTCCGTCAATTGCTTGGCTTATATGCTCTCTAATGAGCTTAGAAGTAGTGCTTACTGAACCTTTAGGTCTTCCTATAGGGTTTCCGCTTGTTCCTTTCTTAAATGGCATATTATATCGTTTAGTATATAATAGAAAATATGCTCATTTATTTGTTTTATAATAAATGGGAAGTTTTTAACAGCAGGATTTCAAATTCTTCTTTTAAAAGTCAGCGTCAGTAATGACTAAAATGTATTCGTGATTTGCTACTGTTCT
>ERZ807291.1137-NODE-1137-length-43900-cov-6.940518_pt1 | contig 43900 bp, 36 predicted proteins | sample MGYA00521257_ERZ807291 | MGnify/ENA primary metagenome ERZ807291 (study PRJEB31413, sample SAMN03169783) | marine metagenome | biome: Marine; feature: Water; material: Subsurface seawater | place: North Sea | collected 2011-04-28 | depth 1 m m ...
TCTTTACCTTTGATTCGGTTTACCAATATGATGTGGTTAACTTCTCCGCTTCAAATATTGATTGTACCACAAATACTTCAGGAGACTTGAGTTTCAACATTTCTCCTGCAGCGATTAATCCAAATGCACCGCGAATAGGTTCAGATAATCTTGCTGAGTTGCATATTGTTGGAACCTCCCTTTCCTTTGATCGTCGAATATTGATTGATGATAGTTACATTAATCCTACTGGAGATGTATTGATTGAAAAGCTTTTCCTGCAACAAGGAACTTATTCCTATACAATATCCCTAAACGGAACTACCACTTGTGCAGTTGCTAGTGATACTATTACGGTAGAAGCTTCTAACAATGCACAGTTACTTGTTTCCCCACCATTGGTTACGCAACCAGAGTGCGGTGAGGAAAGTCAAATTATTTTGACTATAGCTAACGAAATTAGTCCATTGAATATCCGTTGGTATATCTTTACCTCCTCGACTTCTTCAACGGTAAATTCTAGTACAGGCGTAACGACCAATGCGACAACCACACGAGCATGGGTAGAATTACAGAACTATAATGGTTTTGCAGTTCTTGATAATATTCCTGGGGGTACCTACAGAGCGGTAATTTCAGATGCACGCGATCCCTCTTGTTCTGGAGGAGAGTTTGTCACACCTAACATAATAATTGAAGAGAGCGATAAGCCTTATGATATTCAAGTATACAGTAGTTTTATGCCGCAATGTCCCGAGGACCTGGCAACTGGTGGAGTATTGACTTATCAAATTACGGGTGTAGAACCACCAGCAACATTTACTGTTAGCATTAATGGGGGCCTCATGACGGCTGTTAGCGATGCCGACAATAGAGTTACATTCACGGGTATAGATGTCACCAATCCATTGTATAAAACCATTGGATTGATTGAAATCGTGGATGCTAATGGATGTAGCTCTGGAATGATTGATGATGTTGTCTTTACCTTTGATTCGGTTTACCAATATGATGTGGTTAACTTCTCCGCTTCAAATATTGATTGTAGTTTAGATACTTCTGGAGAGCTTAGTTTTGGAATTTATCCAGCAGCAATCAATACCAATGCCCCTCCGATTTCCACCTCCAATCCAGCTCAGTTGTATATCCGAGGTGCAGCTGGAAACTATGAATACTATGAAACAATTACTACCCCAGAGGTAATGGTCAATAATTTCCGTCAAGAGGATGAATATTTTTATTCAGTAACTTTAAACGGAACAACCACTTGCGCAGTGGCAAGTGGTACCTTTGATATAATTGAAGCAAACAATGCTCAGTTGCGTGTTTCTTCACCCGAAGTAACCCTTCCCGGCTGTGGTATAACAGAGAGTCAAATCAAGATATCTATTTCAAATGCAATTACGCCAATACGTATTCGTTGGTACGAATTTAGTTCAACGACTTCATCTGTATTTGACTCCAATGGAAATTCGATTAATGCGACAACAACAACAAATTGGTTTGAACTTCCAGCATACGAAGGACTTTCGATACTCAATGATGTTCCTAGCGGAATTTACCGTGCCATAGTTTCCGATTCAAGAGACAATTCTTGTTCTGGTGGCGAGTTTGTTACCCGTAACATTCAAATTTCAGAAGGAAACATAACAGTCAGCAACTTCAGAACAATTGAGAATATTCCAGCAATTGGAAGTGGACAATGTACAAATTATCCAGAACCTTCCACAGGACAAATAGATTGGAATGCAACAAGAGATTCTTATACAAATGATGTATTCTTTAATCTTAATATAAATCGTTCTAACAATTCGTTTCAAACGGCGAATACAGGAGTATATATGTCATTGATTGGTCCTGATGGGGCCTCAGTACCCTTAAATAGTCCATCAATTTTTGGAGGTCGAATTGTCCCTGACAGTAATGGACGATATATGTCGTTAGAGCCTCAAGGATACACCTACCGCTTCAGAAACTTACCTTCAGGCAATTATACCCTAACGGTAGAGGAAAATGTAGATGGAACTGATTTGACCCCTTGTACAGAAGTATTCTTCTTTACAATTCGTGAATATTTACCTATACAATACATTGGAGATACTGTATTTGTAACCGATCTATGTACAGGATTGGTTGATGGAGGAATTCGTGCTGCAGCAATAGGAGGAGATCCATTCATTATAGATGGTATACCTACCTATCAATTTGAGTGGACTTATACACCAAACGATCCAACCCAATCTTCTCAGGTATTCTATGGAGAATTTATTGAAAACGCATTACCTGGGAACTATTGCTTGCGTATTTCTGACCAAAACGGACATTCTTATTGCTCTTGTGATGCAAATGAAACCAGTCCAGTGACCATTGAGGTACAAGACGTTGTTCAGCCATTTAGTACAGAAGGTACACTTTTTGACCCAGATCAACTGGGAGTGTTGCTAAAGTCATTACCACCAGATTGTTCTAGTGGAGGTTTTGATGGTAGGATTGGGGTACAGATTACTGGAGGTCAATTGCCCTATACCATTAAGTGGTTCGCAGAAGATCCACGACAATTAGCTACAGGAGATGGCTACCGAGAGTTGACTGAATTCGAGAATAGAACATCTTTACAAAACTTATTGTCTGGGAATTATAAAATGGTAATCGCTTCTACAATTAATTCTTGTGGATCACCAAACCAATACAACCTCTATGAGGAAATCATTCAAGTTTCGCCAAACCGTGAGTTGTATATCATGGAAGGGCCATTTGTTGATGAAGATTTATGTACAGGAGAACAAGGACGCTTAATCATTGATATTTTTGACAACAACAATGGTAATCTAAGCTTCTATTATAATGATATTTTAATTCCAAACTCTGATGTTATTCGTCTTAGTGATCGTTCATGGTCGATTGCTATTGTCAATGCTTTAGAAACAGCCGACTTTAGAGTTGTAAACGAAGAAGGATGTTGGATTACAACACCGATTAGTCGTGGAATAGGAGAGCCAAACTTTAACTATACTTCACCAAACTTTGCTGCGTCAAGCATTATCCTTGCACGTGAACAAGTAACCTTTAAAAATACCTCTACCGACCCATATGTTTCTTCCGAGTGGATATTTGGAGATAATTCAACGCCGCAAATTGTACCGACATTGAATGACAGTATTATTCCAGTTAGACACACCTATGGCGTATCGGGGACTTATTTTACCACGCTTCGATTGTATAACGACATTGGGTGTTCTGAAGAAATAACCATTCCAATTTCTGTAGGAAAAGGATATAATATCATGGTGCCAAACGTGTTTACACCAAACAACGACTTGGTCAACGATAACTTTAAACCGCTGTTTAGTGGCTTTAGTAACATGACTTTTACGGTCTATGACTATCGCGGAAATGTGGTCTACAACGAATATGTCGAGGAATCTGACCTAAATAACATACAAGGAATATCTATTTCAGGATGGGATGGAAGTCTAGCACCCTATTCCCCTTATTTTATCTATACTGCCTTCGGAGTATTGTTAGATGGTAAAACAGAAGTTGAGAAAAGTGGAACCTTTATTGTGATCAATTGATGCGAATCAAAAAAAGGACATACAAGATAATAGCAATTACCTTCATTTTGATGGGAGGACTGCTGCATGCACAAGAAGAATACATTGTCAATCATTCAAAATTTATGCAAAAAACGAATCCAAGTTATTTTGGATTCAATAGTCTAAATAAAACAGGTGTTTTGTACAACCAAATGAAGTTGAATGAGTTTGATAAAATGGACAATAAATATGTTTTTGGCGCTTTATCTTTTAATAATCTAGATTTCAGTTTAGGTGTGGATGTCAATTCGTTTAAAATCCAAAATACAGGTCTAACGATCAACCTAGCAAACTTATCGTATGTGTATAAATTACAATTTGATAATGATCTCTTTTTCTTACCTGCCGTAACCATTGGTTTTGGAAGTTCTTCAGTAAATCCCAGGAATTTAATCTTTGAAGATCAATTAGATACTGCTACTGGCTTCATTAATTCTGAGTCAATTGACCCACTTGCCCCAATAATCAGTAATGTGAATTATCTGGATCTAGGGGCTTCATTTATTTTGCATTCTGAACAATTTATGGCAGGGTTAAGCTTAAAGCATTTGAATCGACCCAACACCTCATACAACAAAGAAGTACCATTTGAAAAACCCATTCAAATATCGGTTCAAGGAGCCTATGAATTTGATTTAAATCCCTACGAAAGACGCTTTTTGCCACGCTATTCATATTTATATGCTTATGGGTCATTCACCAAGTTTGGCGATTCTGTATTGATTTATTTGTCACAAGATTTTCAATTGGGTGAATTTTCTATTGGCTTAAGTCAACAGGCTTCTTCTTTAAATACCTTTGCCTTAAATAATGTTGGAGTCTCTATTGGTTTAGCCGTAGAAAACTTCGATTTTGGGATCTTGTATAATTTTCCTTTTCAATCGCCAGGAGCTGTCTTTTCTCCCAGTATTTTTGAGTTGTTTGTCACCTTCGATTTTAGTATATATAGAAGGAACAGAAGAGGGCAATACAATCGTTTACAGACAGATAACTACGATTAATTTGGCTTAGACGCTCAATATTTCCTCCTTTTTTTGATTCATTCTGATAGATTCTTTGGAGGAGTTGCTTTATCACATTTAAATCAACCGAATACTTCAAATGATAAAGATGTAATTCAAAAATCACCAATTTCTGTTGCAATTCATGGAGGAGTAGAATTAGACATTAATCCCTATCAAAGAGGCTTTTTACCCTATAATTCTTTTCTTTTCCTCTATCATAACCTGCGATTTGTCAAAGAAGCCAAACTAATGACTTTTTCTCAAGACCTTCAACTGAGTAATTTCTCAATAGGTATAAACCAAAAAGCCAGCCTAGTCAATCAGTTTAGTTTAAATAGTATTGGTTTGTCGCTTGGACTTGCTATTGAGAATTTCGATTTTGGATTCCAATATAATTTTCCTTTGCGACAACTTAATCGAGTTTATTCTCCTAGCTTATTTGAATTGCATTTGAGCTTTGATTTTAGTCCTTACCGTCGGAACAACAGAGGTTTGTTTAAACGTTTACAAACCGATAATTATTAATTACGAAATATTTTATTTGGGAACACAACTGGACTTTCAATACCATTTTCGCCTACTGTAGAGAGACCGAAGAAGAAATTGTCAATCACGATACCTTCCAAAGTAGCTTCTGATACATTTCCAACAAAACGGCTATTGTCCCAGGTAGGGGAAGTGGTATCACGCCAATAAATTTTATACCCAGCAATTGCGTCTCCTGCAGCTTTTTTCCATCTAAATTTAACAGACGCTTCAACAATTCCTCCAATAGCAAGTTCTTCAACTGCGGGAGGTGCCCATGCGAGTGCGGCTAAATTGATCGCATTTACTGCTGTCAATTTTTGGCATAGCCAAAGTTAACTGCTTCGATAACATCCCCATATGCTATACCATCCTCTGTTCGGATATCTTGATGTTGTTGGGTATAGTTTTCATGGGCTTCCATGATTCGAATACCAGCAAAACCAACATCGTTAAATGGTCTGTGGTGCCCACCACGTCCAAAGCGATCTAATCGATAAATCATCATTGGGTTCATTTCTGGCATATAGGTTCGAACTGTTCCATGGATATAGCGAGCAAGTTGTCGAGAAATTCCATCAACTTCACCTCCATAAAAACGACGACTTTTGCGTGCGCGATCCGACTCATTTGCTGGGGTGGGTTCAGAAAAAATACGGAAGCTGCGGTTGTCAATTACTCCATCTACACCCTTAATGTTTCCTATCATATCATTATTGAGAATTCCAATGATTTTCCATCCCATTTCTTGCGCATGTTTTGCAAGGCCTGCACCGCCATATAAACCTTGTTCTTCTCCTGATAAACCTGCGTAAATAATACTATTTTCAAAGCGATACTTTGACAAAACACGTGCTGCTTCAATGGTACCAGCCATTCCACTTGCATTGTCATTGGCACCAGGTGAATCGTCTGTGTAGTTTGTTGGGTCTGATATGCGCGAATCAATATCACCACTCATGATGATGTATCTATTGGGGTATTTTGTTCCTTTTTGTATGGCCACTACATTATTGATCCAAACAGGTTTTATGATACGTCGACCATCTAACTCTTGATAGTTTTTTTGATAGGAAACCTCAATACAACCATCGCATTCCTTAGCAATGGTTTGAAATTCTTTAAAAATCCATCTACGTGCTGCACCAATTCCTCTATCTTCTGATAGTGTGTCGCTCAAGGTGTGTCGTGTGCCAAAATTGGCCAAAGCACGAATATCTTTTTCAATTCGCTCTTCAGACACATTGTCTATTATAGAATAAAAATCTTTTGCTTGTTGTCCCTGTACTTCAAAGCTTAGAATTATGATAAATATAATTAGTGAATAAGAAAATTTCATTTTTAATTTTGTTTTGTAGGTGAAGATAAAAAAAACTCCTGAAGAAAAGCTCTTCAGGAGTTTCAAACAAAACTTCCAAATTTAAAATGGATATTTATTTTCATCGATTACCTTTGCTGCAATGCTTTTGCGCAGCTCAGAGATATTCGGATATGTAGCATACTTGGTATATTGTTTAAGGCCTGCAAGCATTCCTGCTTGTTGTCCACCTTCAGCAAAAGAAACGATTGCTTCTTTTCCTTTTGTATTGATGCGTTCAATGGCTTGAAAAAGGTAGAGCTGTGTCATTTCGATTTGTTTTTCTTGTGTAGCTATTCCAAACCGATCCGCATTCTTTTCAACTCTTAAAAGGGTTGATTCTGCCATATAGGTTTCTATAAGAATGTCTGATACGGCCAATAAAATTTGCTGTTCAGCATCTAAGTTTGGACCAAATTTTTGAACGGCAGCTCCTACAATCATCATAAAAACTTTTTTCATGTTGGCAATCAATTGTTTTTCTTGCCCAAATAAGCGGTCAGAAGCTGTCACTTTTGGAATACTTCCAGACATTAGTTCTTGCCCAATTGCAGTAGCAGGGGTCATTAGATCAATTTCGCCTTTCAAGGCTTTTTTTAAGGTCATACCGACACACAGCATGCGATTGATTTCATTTGTTCCTTCATAGATACGAGCAATTCGAGAGTCACGCCAAGCCATTTCCATGGGGGCGTCTGCAGAGAATCCCATTCCGCCAAAGATTTGTAATCCTTGGTCAGTACAGTCTTGCGCATTTTCAGATCCAGCTACTTTTAGAATGGAACATTCAACAGCAAATTCTTCAACACCTTTCAATTCTGCTTCTTGATGTGGCATACCTTTGGCAAGCAATGCATCAATGCGCTGTTCTATATCGTATGCTGCGCGGTAGGAAGCAGATTCTGTTGCGAAACAGTTGGTTGCCATGGTTGCCAATTTACTTTGTATGGCGCCAAATTTAGCAATCGGTGTTTTAAATTGAATGCGTTCATTGGCATATTTAATTGCTAGCGAAGTCACATGACGCTGCCCCTCTAGACAAGCAGCGGCTAATTTGATTCGACCAACATTCAATGCATTCATGGCAATTTTAAACCCTTCGCCACGACCAGCCAACATATTTTCTACGGGTACTTTGGTGTCGTTGAAAAATACTTGACGGGTAGAGGATGCTTTAATACCTAGTTTATTTTCTTCATCACCTAAAGTAATCCCGTTTTCTAGGTCTACTTCGACAATAAAGCCAGTGATGTTCTTGTCATCTTCTATGCGTGCAAAGACAATAAAAACATCTGCGAAACCTGCATTGGAAATCCACATTTTTTGACCGGTAATAAGGTAGTGACTCCCGTCTTCAGAGAGAACCGCCTTTGTTTTTCCAGAGTTAGCGTCTGAACCTGCGCCTGGTTCTGTCAAGCAATATGCGCCAAACCATTCGCCAGTTGCTAATTTAGTCACGTATTTTTGTTTTTGCTCTTCGTTACCATAAAGCGTAATAGGCATAGTACCAATTCCTGTATGTGCCCCAAATGCAGTAGAAAAAGAACCATTCGCTCCAGAGATATAATCGCAAACCAACATGGTTGAGGTAAATGGCATCCCCAATCCATTGTAGGCTTCTGGCACAGCAACACCAAGGAATCCAAGCTCTCCAGCTTTTTGCATTACTTCGTGGTTAAAGGCGTAATCTTTGTTTTCGAAACGCTCTCTATGTGGGATGATTTCACGGTTAACGAATTCTTGTACCGATTCTTTCATCATTATTTGCTCCTCGCTAAAATCTTCTGGAGTAAAGATCTTTTCTGCGGCAGTTTCTTGCACCACAAAGGCAGCGCCTTTGATCGATCTGTTTTCTTGTGTTGCTTCCATTCTAATTAATTTACCGTTAAATTTTTATCAGTTGTTTTTTTCCTACTTGTTCTTTTATTGCGTCGATGACTTCATAAAAGTGTTCTATTTTTTCTGCTTCAATGCTTTCTATTAAGCCATTATTAAATTCCAAAACAGTTTTTTTTGATAATGCTCTTTTTTCAGTGCCATTTTTGGTTAAGAAAATCAATACGCCACGTCCATCTTCTGGATTTGGTTTACGTTCAATATAGCCTCTCTCTTCCATGGTGTTCAATAATCGAGATAAACTTGTGCTTTCCATCCCCATTTTTGGCCCAAGGGTAGTAGAGGGGGTTCCGTTCTCATCGATACAAAGCAAAGTAAATGCCATTGTCATTGTTGCATCATATTTTGTTGCCTCTTCATTGTACATATTGGTGATGAGTTGCCAGGTGGAACGCAATGCGTATTCAATGGTTTTTGGCTTCATGCTAATTTATTTAATTCAAATATAATTAAAAATAGTATGCAAGCATAATTATTCATGCATAATTATGCTTGCATAGTAATGAGGTAAAAAAATCCCCTCACAATGAAGGGGATGGAGATTAGTTAAGCGTAAATCTTATCGCAGAGTGCTTGGTATTTTTCTTGCACCACTTTTCGTTTTACTTTCATGGTAGGAGTTAGATGGCCAGCATCAATGCTCCATATTTCTGGAATGAGTTCAAACTTTTTTATTTGTTCCCATTTGCCAAAATGTTGGTTGTGGGTGGTAATATCCTCCTGAATTGCATCGATGAGTTGTTGATTTTCACAAATACTTTCCAAAGAGGTTCCTATGTCGATTGCATTGTCTTTTGCCCAAGTTTCAATGTATTCAAATGCTGGTTGGATAAGTGCAGCAGGCATTTTTTGTCCTTCACCAATGACCATAATTTGTTCAATAAATAAGGATTGTTTCATTTGATTTTCAAGCAATTGGGGTGCAATATACTTTCCGCCAGATGTTTTAAAGAGTTGTTTTTTACGGTCGGTAATTTTTAGTTGACCGTCTTCATCGAGCACGCCTATATCTCCGGTGTGGAAATAACCATCTTTGATGACTTCAGCGGTTTTTTCGGGATCTTTGTAGTAGCCTTGCATTACATTCGGCCCTTTACAAAGGATTTCGCCGTCTTCAGCAATTTTAACCTCTACGCCATCGATAACACGCCCTACACAACCAAATTTAAGTCCTCCATTGGCTTCTTCTCCAACAGAGATAACGGGTGAAGTTTCTGTCAGTCCATACCCTTCAGTTACGGTCATTCCTGCAGCTGTAAAAACACGAGCCAAGCGAGGTTGTAGTGCCGCACTCCCAGAACAAATTAATTCTAGGTTTCCACCCAAGGCTTGTTTCCATTTTGAAAAAATCAATTTTCGAGCTATACCCAATTTAATTCCATAAAGGATTCCATTTTTACCATAGGGCTCATATTTTAATCCAAAATCTACTGCCCAGTAGAATAATTTTTTCTTGATGCCGTCTAGCTCTGCTCCACGAGAATAGATTTTGTCATATACTTTTTCCAACAAACGTGGAACTGCAGTCATTACATAAGGATGAACTTCATTTAGATTGTCGGAAATCTTTTCAAGCGATTCTGCAAAATGAATTTCGACTCCTTTAAAATAGTAGATGTATAAAATTACCCGTTCAAAGATATGACAGACTGGAAGGAAGCTCAAGGCTACGTTTTTATCATTCGTTAAAGGAAGTTTATTGGCAGCAGCCAAAACATTGGAAACTACATTATTGTGGCTCAACATTACTCCTTTTGGACGACCAGTAGTTCCAGAGGTATAAATGATGGTGGCTAAATCTGATGGTTCAACGGCTTTTTTTGCGGTTTCAACAGCCTCTTGTAGACTGCTGTCGTCATCTTCAAATAACATATTCCATGAAGCGCAATCTTTCACATCTTCGAATGAATAGACTCCTTCGAGCGAAGTGTTCCCTTCTATCGTTTTTAACTTTTCAAAAATTTCTGCATCAGAAATAAAACACATTCTACTTTCAGAATGATTCAAAACATATTCATATTCAGTAGCAGAAATGGTAGGATAAATAGGGACAGTGGTTCCACCTAATTGCAAGATGGCCTGATCCATGATACACCATTCAGTTCTATTGTTGGTCGATATAAGTGCAATCTTATCACCCCGTTTAACACCCATTTGGTGAAGTTTACGCGAGGCTTGTTGAACCTTATCGTAGAAAGTTTGTGTAGAAGTGGCTACCCAACTTCCGTTGTATTTTGTGTTGAGACTCTTGTCTAAAGGGTTTTCTAGCTGCAGCGTTAGAAAATCAAATAATCTTGTTGGTTTCATTGATGCGTTCTTATTTTTTTTCAGAATGCTCAAGATAATCAAAACTTAGGAATGAAGGCTACTTTTTTTTAGCCAACCAATTGAAGGCATTTTCAAAAGCGATAATCCAAGGACTTACTTTATCGGATCGGTCTGCAGGATAGTGTCCCCAATTCCAAGGAAAAGTAGAGCGTTCTAAATGAGGCATCATAACCAAATGGCGGCCATCTGAACTGGATAGCATGGCGGCGTTATAGTCGGATCCATTTGGATTTGCAGGATAATCACTGTAAGCATATTTGCCTGGGATTTGATATTGATCCTCAGTAAGTGGGAAAGAAAATTTCCCTTCTCCATGAGCTGCCCAAATTCCTAGTGTGCTTCCTTCAAGTCCTTTTAACATAACGCTATTGCTTGGAGCAATGGTGACCGAGGTAAAATGGCATTCAAATTTTCCAGAATTATTGTGTAACATTTTTGGTAGGCTACTGTGTTCTGGTGTCAATAGGCCTAATTCCACAAATAACTGGCAGCCATTGCAAACACCCAAGGAGAGGGTGTCTGGGCGTGCAAAGAAATTTGTAATGGCAGCTTTTGCCTTTGGGTTGTATTTAAATGCACCGGCCCATCCTTTGGCCGATCCCAAAACATCTGAATTGGAAAAACCGCCAACTGCTACCAAAAACTGAATATCTTCAAGCGTTTCTCTTCCTTCAATTAAATCTGTCATATGTACATCTCGAACGTCAAAACCACAGAGGTCCATTGCATAGGCCATTTCACGTTCAGAATTACTTCCTTTTTCACGAATAATTGCAGCTTTTAATACTCCTTCTTTTGCCGAAGGTAGTTGCCCGTCAAAATCAGAGGGAAAGTTAAATTGCAACGGTTGGTTGACAACATTTTCTGCTCGAACGGCCGCTAAATCAGTTTGGGTTTGTTCTGCCTCTAATTTTGTCGATGTAGCCGTCCAGGTCCTACGTAATTTTGGTAGGGAGAGTTGAATGTCGTTGATGACTAATTTATCGGTATCGTTTGCTGTTCCGATACGAATAGCTTTTACACCCTTAACACCAAAAAGTGTGCTTAGGTCTTCATTTGATTGTAAAACAACACCAACCTTTTCAGAGAATAAAATTTTGACCAAATCCGTCTCAGTGAAAACAGAAAAGTCCAATTGCATTCCAACGGAAGTAGATGGGAAACACAATTCTAAAAGTGTGGTAATTAAACCACCAGACCCAATATCGTGACCGGCATTAATTTTCCCTTCTTTGATAAGACTTTGCAACCGATTGAAGGCTGATTTGAAATAACTAGCCTCCTGAACACTCGGGGTAGAAGTTCCAATCTTTCCTAGGCTTTGTGCAAAAGAAGAGCCTCCTAAATGAAAATCATCTTGGGCAAAGTCAATATAATAAAGGTCGCCTCCTTTTGCAGTAGCAACTGGGGTAATGACATTGGTCACATCGCTACATTGTCCAGCTGCTGAAATGATAACAGTTCCTGGAGCCAGAACATCTCCATCAGGGTATTTTTGTTTCATGGAAAGGGAATCTTTCCCCGTAGGAATATTGATCCCAAGTTCAATGGCGAAAGCCGAACATTCCTCAACCGCTTCATATAAGCGCGCATCTTCTCCAGGATTATTACATGGCCACATCCAGTTGGCAGATAGGGAAACACTCTGAAGTCCTTCTTCTAAAGGCGCCCAAACAATGTTGGTTAAGGCCTCTGCTATGGCTGTATTGCTTCCTTTTTTTGGGTCAATGAGTGCGCTAACAGGAGCATGCCCAACCGAGGTTGCAATTCCTTTATTACCAGTATAGTCTAGGGCCATCACTCCGCAATTGCTTAAAGGTAACTGTAGTTCCCCTACACATTGTTGTTGAGCCACGCGACCCGTAACACAGCGGTCAACCTTGTTGGTAAGCCAATCTTTACAGGCAACAGCCTCAAGTTGCAAGACTGCTGAAATATATTCCTCCAATAGATTTATGTTGTATTCAATTGGAGCATATAAAGCGACGACACTTTGGTCATTCATGATTGTTTTTGGTGAACTACCAAAAAGGGCAGAAAGTTCTAAATCAATTGGAGTTTCATTATTTTTTTCTGAGTGAAAAGAGAAATGGTGATCTTCTGTGACTTCTCCTACTACATAAAAAGGTGCACGTTCTCGTGCAGCAATTTTCTCTAAGTGACCCGCATCTTTTGGTGAAAGGATAAGGCCCATGCGTTCTTGGGATTCATTTCCTACAATTTCTTTTGCAGAAAGGGTTGGATCTCCCAAGGGTAGCGCATCAATTTGTATAGCACCTCCGGTATCTTCGACCAATTCAGACAGACAATTGAGGTGCCCTCCAGCTCCGTGATCGTGGATGGAAACAATTGGGTTGTGGCTACTCTCAACCAAGGCGCGAATAGCGTTGGCCACACGTTTTTGCATTTCTGGATTGGAACGTTGAACGGCATTGAGCTCTATGGCACTTCCAAAGGCACCTGTATCGGCCGAGGAAACAGCTGCTCCTCCCATTCCAATGCGGTAATTGTCGCCCCCTAAAATAATGATCTTGTCTCCTTTTTTGGGTATTCTTTTTTTGGCCTGATCTTTTTTTCCAAAGCCAATTCCACCTGCTTGCATGATGACTTTGTCATAGCCAAGACGACGATCACCCTCACGATGTTCAAAGGTAAGTATCGATCCTGTTATCAAGGGTTGTCCAAACTTATTCCCAAAATCAGAAGCTCCGTTTGATGCTTTGATGAGGATATCGATAGGGGTTTGGTAAAGCCATTTTCGTTCTGGGAAAGTAATGTTTTTTTTGTCCTCTTGAACACGAGAATAGGGTGTCATGTAAACAGCTGTTCCTGCGAGAGGTAAAGACCCTTGTCCTCCTGCCAAACGATCCCGTATTTCTCCTCCTGATCCAGTTGCTGCACCATTAAAAGGTTCAACTGTGGTGGGAAAATTATGGGTTTCTGCTTTGATTGAAATAACACTTTCAATCATTTCTTTTTTATAGCTACTGGGACGATCTGCTAGTGTTGGGGAAAATTGTTCTATGCTTGGTCCATCAATAAAGGCGACGTTGTCTTTATAGGCAGACACGATACTGTTGGGATTTTCCTTGGCGGTTTTTTTGATGAGTTGAAAAAGACTACTATCTTTTTCTTTTCCATCAATAATGAATTGGCCATTAAAAATTTTATGCCGGCAATGCTCAGAATTTACCTGAGAAAAACCAAACACTTCTGAATCAGTTAGGGGCCTCTTCAATTGAATTGCCAAGTTGTTGAGGTAGTCAATTTCCTCCTGATTAAGTGCTAAGCCTTCTTGCTGGTTATAGGAGGCAATATCCTTGATCTGGAGTACTTTTTCTGGGGTAATTGCAACGGTAAAAATTGCTTGATTTAAGCTGTTAAATTCGACCACCAACATTGGGTCAATTGTACCCACTGTATTTTGAGAAAGGTATTCTTCGATCCGTGTTACCTCGCTGATCCCCATATTTTGAGCAATTTCAACGGCATTTGTACTCCAGGGAGTAATCATTGTAGCACGTGGTCCATAAAAAATACCCTCGATTTGATTTTCTTCGAGCAAAGGTGCTTCGCCAAAGAGCCAACTAAGTTTTTTGCGATTTTCTGAGGATAAAGTTTGGGAACATTGTACTACAAAAACCTTAGTGGTGGCATCGCCAAAAAACTGAATCATGCGTGATTATTTATATGACAAAAATACGCTTTTCAAGATGAAAATAAATAATTTACCATCAAGAAATGGATCAAGTTGTTGCCGAGTTATTCACATCAAAAAGACGATTAAACAGAAGGGATATCTGTGTGTATTTTGACCAGTCCAGGTCATTTGTGTTTGAAGAGTTTATCAAGGGCTTGCCAAACATCCAAGTGGCTGAGAAGCTAATTCATTGTTGTAATCTAGTTTTGAGAGCATATTTTTCAATGAATAAGGAGTTGATGAGTGAAATATGCTCTTAATTTTTTTTAGTATTAAAAGGAACAATTTGAAGGGTTCTACTTTTGGTGTAAAATATTTGATGAGCATTTTAACGTTTTATTTTCTAAATAAATAGTTAAACACTTTGAAATTAATAGTAATACTATTATATTTGCTTTGAAATGGAAAACCTACAAGTAAATATTGTCATTAATCCTGAGCTGTATTCGAAGAATCCCGAATCATCGGTTCTTGGACATAAGATTGTTTCAAGTAGTATTGAAATGATCAATGAACTTGGTTTTGAAAATTTTACATTTAAAAAATTAGGTGCTGCAATTGGCTCAAACGAAAGTTCGATCTATCGTTATTTTGAAAGCAAGCACACTTTGTTGGTCTATCTTACAGATTGGTATTGGAGCTGGATTGAATATAAATTGGTTTTTTCTACCCTCAATATTAAATCCTCTTCAGAGAAATTACAGAAAGCCATAGAGATTTTAACCCAGGAAATTATTGAAGACAATTCTTTTTCCTACATCAATGAGGTGCTTTTAAACAAGATAATTGTGTCAGAATCGGCAAAAGTATACCACACCAAAGCAATTGATATTGAAAATGAAAAGGGATATTATACTACCTACAAAAGGGTGGTGCAACGGGTAAGTGATTTCGTTTTAGAAGTAAATCCTTCATATGAATTTCCTCATATGCTCATTTCCACTACAATTGAAGGGGCGCATCAGCAGCGGTATTTCTCAGAACACCTTCCGTCATTGACAGATGTTGAAAAAGGGAAAGACAATGTTGTTCGTTTTTATTTGGACTTAGTGTTTAAAACAATTAAGAGAGATTAAGATGAAGGAAAATAATATACTTATGGCGTCTATACGTTTGTTAGCCTTTACTTTTGTTCTTGTTTCTATTGTTCTTCAATCAGTTATTCAATCGGCTACTGTCTATAATGATCAAAAAATCACAGCGATTGATTTTGTCCTAGACATTGATATGGGTGAAAATGAAAGTCACGAAGAAGACGAGGCTAAAGACAAAAAGATTGAATTTTTTCACGCCAATGACGATCAACTAAAAGATAATTCAGAAAAGAAAAGCGCAATTTTCGGAAAGCAATGTTGGCTTCAGCATTTTGCACGTGAAATCCAATTGCCCCCACCCGAGTATAGTTAACATTCCACTTTGTATAAGATTGAATCTCGGTTTTGGTTGTAATGAAAATCTATCTTTTCATTGCACAAAACAAACACTAAATTTATTTTTCAATCATTGTCATATTTCAAAGATTGATCCAAACTTTATTTAACATACTATAATGAATAATTCGAATCTATTTAATAATTTAAAAACTGATATCCCGGCAAGTATAGTTGTATTTTTTGTCGCTATTCCTTTGTGTTTAGGGATTGCACTGGCCAGTGGTGCACCACTTTTTTCAGGACTAATTGCTGGTATTGTTGGAGGAGTCGTTGTGGGAGCCATAAGTGGCTCTCAGGTTGGGGTAAGTGGACCCGCTGCAGGTTTAGCGGCCATCGTCCTTACCTCTATTGGAACCCTTGGGGGTTTTGAGAACTTTCTTTTGGCCGTTGTGTTAGGAGGAGTTATTCAGTTTCTTTTTGGAATTCTTAAGGCAGGGGTTATTGGTTATTATTTTCCTTCTTCTGTTATCAAAGGAATGTTAACCGGTATAGGGATCATTATAATCCTTAAGCAAATACCTCATTTCTTTGGTTATAATGCAACCTCTGAGGGGAGTTTTGCTTTTTTTCAAGTGGATGGAGAAAATACCTTTTCTGAAATAATCAATTCCTTTAATTACATAAGTCCTGGGGCTACCATGATTGCTTTTATTGGACTTTTTATTTTGTTACTGTGGAGCAATGTATTGGCTTCCAAAGGAAAGCTGTTTCAATTGATTCAAGGACCTTTGGTAGCAGTTGTTGCTGGAATTGTTTACTTTCTTGTGATCGATGAGAATTCTTTTTGGGGAATTTCAAGTGATCTTCTTGTTAGTGTTCCCGTTCCAGAAGATTCTGCTTCCTTTTTAGCGCAGTTTCGTTTTCCAAATTTTGGTGCCATTGGGAATCCACAAATTTGGATTACCGCTTTCACCATTGCATTGGTGGCTAGTTTAGAAACGTTACTCTGTGTAGAAGCAACCGATAAAATTGACCCTTTAAAGAGAGTAACACCAACCAACAGAGAATTACTTGCGCAGGGAATTGGAAATATTTTTTCAGGACTCATTGGAGGTCTTCCTGTAACCCAAGTTATTGTGCGAAGTTCTGCAAATATTCAGTCGGGGGGAAAAACCAAAATGTCTGCCATTATTCATGGAATATTGTTGCTTATTTCAGTGATTTTAATTCCTAATTTATTGAATAAAATTCCTTTATCGGTATTGGCTTCAATTCTATTTATTGTGGGATATAAATTGGCAAAACCCTCCTTATTCAAAGAAATGTATCTATTAGGTTGGAAACAATTTACTCCCTTTATCGTAACTATTTTAGGAATAATTTTCACGGATTTATTGATAGGAATATCCCTTGGTTTAATGGTTGGAATCGTTGTTATACTAATCAAGAGTTTCCAAAATTCACACTTCTTGCACATGGAGGATGTTAGTAACGGACAGCACAAAATCAAAATGACCTTGGCAGAAGAAGTTAATTTCTTTAACAAAGGGGCAATTTTGAAAGAATTGGATAGTTTACCACACGATAGTTATTTAGATTTAGATGTGACCAAGACACGCTATCTTGATAATGACATCATCGAAATTTTGGAAGATTTTTCTGAAAAGGCACGCAATAGAAATATACACATCAATTTAATTTCCGAAAGAGGAATAAAAGAAAATCCTGAAAGTTTCATTCAGTTTTTTAAATTATATCCAAAAACAGTTTAAAAAAAATAATCGTTTAAAAAAGTACATATGAAAGCACATACAAAAGACACTCAAGCTATAATGACACCACAAACTTCTTTATCGGCATTAAAAGAAGGAAATGAGCGCTTCCTAAATGGGAATCAAATTTCTCGTAATTTGAATGCGCAAGTAGAAGAGACCAGCACAGGACAATACCCTTTTGCAACAGTATTGCATTGTATCGACTCGCGCGTCTCAGCAGAACACATTTTTGACCAAGGAATTGGCGATTTATTTAGTATTCGTATTGCAGGGAATTTCGTTAACGAAGATATTCTTGGAAGCATGGAATTCGCCTGTAAACTTGCTGGAACCAAAGTTCTAGTTGTGCTTGGTCATACTGCCTGTGGTGCTGTAAAAGGCGCTTGCGATCATGCAAGAATGGGGAATCTAACAAGCCTAATTAATAAATTAGAGCCAGCTGTTGAAGCTGTTTCTTCTCCAGCAGATGAAAGTGAACGCACTTCTGCTAATATTGATTTTGTCAATGCCGTTGCAGCGAAAAATGTCGAAATGACCATCGAAGATATTCGTTCTAAAAGTCCAATTCTAAAGGAGATGGAAGACAACGGAGAGATTAAAATCGTTGGCGGTATGTATGATATTGCTACAGGAAAAGTTTCTTTTTATGCTTAAACAACTTAGACCAGTCATGGTAGCGTTATCAGTAATGTTAATGCTACCATCTTTATCTTTCGCACAAGAGAGTAATCTTGGGAATTGGCTTATCTATATTGGAAGCAAGAAGGTGAATGAAAAATGGAATATTCACAATGAAGTGCAGTATAGAAATTACAATGCTATTGGTGACTTAGAGCAATTGTTGTTGCGCACAGGGATTGGTTATAATTTGACTGAAAACAACAATAATTTACTTTTGGGATATGGGTATATTTTATCCCAAAATTATGCTGCAAATGGGCGCGATAAATTTGATGTCAATGAGCACCGAATTTTTCAACAATTCACCACCAAGCAGAAGTTAGGAAGGCTTGGTTTGAGCCATCGGTATCGTTTTGAACAGCGTTTTGTAGAAGACGATTTTAAAATGCGTTTTCGCTATTTCTTATCGCTCAATATTCCCTTGGCCAAAAAAGAAGTAGAGAATCCAAAGTATTATCTGTCGGCCTATAATGAGATCTTCTTGAATTCAAAATCTTCCATCTTCGATCGAAATCGTGTTTATGGAGGGATTGGCTACAAACTCAACGCCAACACTCGAATAGAAGCTGGATATATGAATCAGTTTTTTGAGAGCTCTAGCAGAGACCAGTTCAATTTAATTACCTTCATTAACTTTTAACCTACAGCTTTTGTAGGCGAGCCATGTAGAAACCGTCAAAAGCACTCTCGCTAGGGAGAATGTTTTTCTGTTCTATTAGGTTAAAATCAGCATTTTCTTGAAGAAATAAAGCGACTTGTTCCTCGTTTTCTGAGGGTAGAATTGAGCAGGTAGCATAGACCATGCTCCCGCCTTTTTTCACCCAATTAGCTCCTTTGAAAAGCAACTCCCGTTGCGTTTCTTGTAAACTCTTGAGGGTTTCTGGTCGAAGATTCCATTTTATTTCAGGACTTCTTTTTAGTGTACCCAGTCCACTGCAGGGAGCATCGATTAAAAGTACATCTGCCCAGTTGGTATTTGCTTGCATCAGTGTTTTTTCGTTCAAAACGGCTGCTTCAAGAAGAGTGAGTTTTGCTCTTTTTGCCCGACGATTTAGTTCTTTCAGTTTATTGGGTTCAACGTCATAGGCCCTTATTGTACCTTTATTCCGCATTAATGCAGCAAAGTGCAAAGTCTTTCCACCTGCTCCAGCACATAGATCTATGACATTCATGCCAGGTTCAACCCGGCAGAAAGGAGCAATTTGTTGAGAATTGGCGTCTTGAATTTCAAAATACCCATGGGTAAAAAGTGGATTTTTATTTAGTTTACGTCCTTTTGGTAGTAGGAGTGCATCTGGATATTTTTTCGAGAGAATTGTTTCAACTTGATATTTTTCTTGTAATTCAGTCTGCACCTTTTTTGGGCTTGCTTTCAAACGGTTTACACGAAGTGAGATGCCGGCTTGTTGATTTAATTCGTGACATTGTTTTTTCCAAATCCCGCCCAGTTCTTTTTCTCCAAGTTCAAATAGCCAGTCCGGAAACGAATGCTTAACGGCCTCTTGTGGAGGCGATAAAGCAAGAAGTTCTTCCTTGGAAAGCTGTGGTGTACAGTCCATTTCATTCCAGTCTGGAATGCTGTAATCGTGAAGAATGCACCAGGTTTTTAACCAAGACCAGTAGGGTATATCTGTGTCTTTCAGACCTGCATAGAAGCTGTATAATCGTTTCCAACGAAGTATGTCATACACAGCGCCATAAAATAGATTTCGATCTCTTGCTCCCCATTTAGGATGTTCTTCGATAAAATTTTCTAAAACACGAGAGGCACGTTTATTTTCCTCGAGTATAATTGACAAAGCATTGGCAATGGCTTCGGCTTGATTGGGATGTAGTTTTCGCATGAATTTATAAACGTTGCAGTTTTACCAGTGAAGCATAGGCTCCATCGGTTTGCATGAGTTCTAGGTGGCTTCCTTGTTCAATGATTTTTCCTTTATCCATTACTACAATAGAATCGGCTTTTTGAATGGTAGACAAACGGTGGGCAATGACCAAAGAGGTTCGGTCTTGCATTAGTTTCTCTAGGGCTTCTTGTACTAGATTCTCTGAAGCAGAATCCAAGGCCGAGGTCGCTTCATCTAAGACTAAAATAGTTGGGTTTTTTAATATGGCACGAGCAATAGAAAGGCGCTGCTTTTGACCTCCAGAGAGTTTGCCACCTCCGTCTCCTATATTGGTTTGATAGCCGTTGGGAAGCTCCATGATGAAATCGTGGGCATTGGCAATTTTCGCCGCATTTATCATTTCTTCTTCAGTGGCAGAGAGTTTTCCCAAACAAAGATTGTTAGCAACGGTATCATTGAATAGAATAGCTTCTTGCGTAACCAAGCCAATTAGTTGGCGCAAATTTTCTTTAGCGATGTTTTTTATGTTGACCCCGTCAATGGTTATTTCTCCGCTTGTCACATCATAAAAGCGATTCAGGAGTTTGGCAAGAGTCGTTTTTCCACTGCCCGATTCTCCAACCAAAGCAACAGTTTGCCCCTTTTTTAGACTGAGATTAAAGTTTTCTAATAAGGGATGTTCTCCATAAGAGAAATTTACCTGTTTAAAATCTACTGAAGTGTTCAATTCGTCTAACCGCTGTGGATTGTTACTTTCTTTAATGCTGTTTTCAGTTTCCAATAACTCAAGTACTCGCTCTGCAGCTGCATCTCCCTTTTTGATGGTGTAGCTTGCTTTACTTATCGCTTTGGCTGGGGTAAGGATATTGTAGGCCAATAGCATGAACGAAAGGAAAACGGTCCCAGATAAACTTTGATCAACAAGTACCATTTTTCCGCCAAACCAAAGCAGACCACCAATCACACCAATTCCTAGAAATTCACTCATAGGGGAGGCCAAGTTTTGTCGGTTAATGAGAGTGTTATTAAAATGATAAAAACGATGGGTTGAGGCTGCAAACTTTTTATAGAATTGGTTTTCTGCAAAAAAAGCTTTGACAATGGTGAGTCCTCCCAAAGTTTCTTCAATAATGGACAAGAACTCACCTTGTTCTTTTTGAACACGATCAGATTTGCGTTTAAGTGCTTTTCCAATAACGGAAATAATTAGTCCAGAAATGGGAATGAAGAGCAGAACAAACAAACTCAAGTTTAGGTTGATATTGAACATCAATATAAGGGTGAAGACTATCGTTAGTGGCTCACGGATAAAAACTTCTAGAATAGATAAAAAAGAATGCTGAATTTCCAGAACATCGGCCGTTATTCGGGCAATGGTATCGCCTTTTTTCTTTTCGCTGAAAAAAGCAATGGGGAGTTCTACCATTTTTTGAAAAAGATCATTGCGGAGGTCTTGTAAAATTCCGTTACGTAAAAAAGTAATGAAGAAAAGGGCAAAATAGTTGAATAAATTCTTCAAAAAGAATAAGACTAGAATTAGTCCAATGGATAGCATTAGCGCTATCAATGGGTCATCGGTTACAGTTTGAGAAATCTCGTAGTTTATCCTCTCGGTCAAGTATTCTTTTAGATTTGAAAGGCCAGTGTAGGTAGGTAATGTGTCTACTTTGGGTGTTTCTCCAAACAAAACATTTAGCATTGGAACCATTGCGATGAATGAGACTGCACTAAATAATGCATAGAAAATATTGAAGAAAATATTGAGCCCAATATATATTTTATAGGGGCCGGCATAGGCAAATATTTTCTTGAAATAGGTCATTTAGGAGGCAAAAAAATTAATGAGTTGTTTGCATTTTTCCTTTAACTGATTGTTCACCAAGGTATAATTGCTGGCTTTGTCAAGAGAAGCATTGACGCTAAAGTAATATTTAATTTTCGGTTCTGTGCCACTTGGTCGAACAGCAATGGTTGAACCATCTTCCAAATGAAAGCGTAATACATTTGCCTTAGGTAAATCAATGGTTTGTTTTTCCCCATTTGCCAATGTGGTCATACTGTCAAGGAAATCATCGAACGCAATCACAGCTATTCCGGCAATTGTTGTGGGCGTATTGGTTCTAAATTCATGCATTATGGCATCAATTTCTTCTGCTCCTTTTTTGCCTTTCTTGTTTACTGAAACTAGATCTTCGTGGAAACAACCATAACGTTGATAGCTATCGATAAGGTAGGCATAGACTGAACTTCCTTTTGCAGCCAAATGGGATTGGAGATCACAGGCCAATAAAGCAGCACTAATTGCGTCTTTGTCCCTAACATCTTCTCCATACAAGAAGCCATAACTTTCTTCACCCCCGCATAAAAAGGTTTGAGCTGGAAAATCTTGGATCATCTTGGCAATCCATTTAAAACCCGTAAGTCCTAATTTGCATTCCACCTTAAACGCCTCTGCCATTTTGCCCATCATAGGGGTAGAAACAACAGTTGATGCAATAAAATTGTTCGAAGAAATTGGACTATTTTCTAGTACAAAACGAGTCAAGACAACCATTAGCTGATTACCATTTAAGAGCATCCATTCACCCTCGAGATTTTTGATTCCAATTCCCAAACGATCAGCATCAGGATCTGTACCTAAAATAATATCGGCATCTATTTTTTTCGCTTTTTTAAGAGCAAGTTCAAAGGCTTCCTTTTCTTCTGGATTGGGTGAAACAACCGTGGGAAAATTCCCATTGGGTTCACTTTGTTCTTCGACCCAGTGAACATTGGTGTAGCCCGCTTTTTTAAAAACAGCAGGCATAGTAGCAATTGCTGTTCCATGAAGCGAGGTAAAGACGATGGACGTTTTACTTCGTTGAGGGTCACTAAGAATGCTTTTATTTACAATAGTTTCCACATAGGCGTCATCCACTTTTGTGTCAATGTCATGAATTAATGATGGATTTTCCTCCCAACCTATGTCTGAAAAGTTGAGTGCCTCAATATGTTGGACAATGTGATTGTCTTCTGGAGGAACGATTTGACCACCGAATTGGTTATATACTTTGTATCCATTGTATTCTGGTGGATTGTGTGAAGCAGTGAGGACAATTCCAGCCTGAGCTTCCAATTGCCGCACAGCAAAGGAGAGGACAGGCGTTGGGCGCAATGTAGAAAAAAGATAGGTTTCAATAGTATTTGCCGAAAATACTTGGGCAACAATTTTTGCAAAGGCATGACTATTGTTACGGCAATCATAGGCAATAACAATTTTTGGCACCGTATTTTTAAAGCGTGTATTGAGGTAATTGGCCAAGCCTTGGCTGGCTTTTCCAAGTGTATAACGATTGATGCGATTGGTACCCACTCCCATAATTCCGCGCATGCCTCCAGTGCCAAAAGCTACATCAGCGTAAAAGGCGTCTTCTAATTCATTTGGGTTTTCTCTGAGTGTATTGACTTCAGCAATTGTTGTAGCATCAAAGGGAGCTTTTTCCCACTGCTCAATTCGTTCGTTAAGTGTCATTTGGTGTAGTTAGGTATTCTGAAATACAATAGCGGGAGCTGTTTTTCTGTTGTCCAACCATAAGTTCTCCTATAAAGCCAGCAACAAAAAACTGACCACCCAATATCATGGTGGTGAGCGAGATGAAGAATTCTGGCCGTTGTGCAATCAATCGTCCATCAGGAGTGAAATATAATTTATCGATCCCAAGATAGGCGGCAAAAGAAAAGCCAATCAAAAACATGATGCTTCCCCAAAGTCCGAAAAAATGCATGGGTCGCTTTCCAAAGCGGTGTAAAAAAGTTAAGGTAATTAAATCCAAGAAACCATTGATAAAGCGATTTAGTCCAAATTTTGTCACCCCATATTTACGTGCTTGATGTTGCACAATTTGCTCCTCTATACGTGTAAATCCTTCGTGAGCAGCCAAAACAGGGATATAGCGATGCATTTCACCATAGACTTCTACTGTTTTAACCACTTCTGAACGGTAGGCTTTTAAACCACAATTAAAATCATGCAAATAAATCCCAGAACTTCGTCGCGCTGCCCAGTTGAACAGTTTGGAGGGAATATTTTTTAAAAGTACAGAATCATAGCGTTTCTTTTTCCATCCAGATAAGATATCGAGTTTGTCATCCAACAAGCGTTTATAAAGAACCGGTATTTCGTCTGGTGAATCCTGTAAGTCGGCATCCATAGTAATGACAACATTTCCTTTTGCCTGAGCAAAACCGGCATGTAGAGCTTGTGATTTTCCAAAATTCCGTGTAAATCGAATGCCCTGTGTGCTTTGGTGTTTGTTACATAAAGTGCGGATACATTCCCAAGAATTGTCTGTACTTCCATCGTCTATAAAGAGAAGCTCATAAGTAAGTGAAAGGGGTTCAACTGTTTTTATGATCCAGCTGTGTAATTCCGGAAGAGATTCTTCTTCGTTGAGTAAAGGGATAATGATTGTTAAGTCCATAGTCGTCTTGCGCCTACAAACTTACAAAAATACCCGCTATTCTGGGCGATTGCGTCTTAGGATTAGTCCGCTAATCATTGAAATAATAAATCCAATCAATAATCCACCAATCAATCCAAATGCAACCATCATTTTAGGAGAAATGAATTTACTTTGCATTTCTAGAATTTGATCCAATTGTTCTTGCGACATTTCAGGGTTGGAGTCAAAAAGCTGATTTTTAGCTACTTCAATCATTTTTGGAATAGTGTCTGGGTCGATAACGGTCACAAGTAGTACTTGATAAGTAACACCTATAATACTACTAATAAGTGCAATACCCACACCTAGTTTAAGTGCTTCTCCAAAAGAAAGGAAACCTTCGTTTTCTTTTCTGAAATTGAATTGTCCAATTATGATAACTCCAGCAGTAAGGGCAATACTTACAATTCCAACGGCACTTTCTTGTGTATAGTGCATGTCCAAGAAGAAGAGCATTAGGCCAAAGACGACAGAGATTGCCCCAAGCATGATTCCGTATTGTAGAATATGTGATTTTAAAGATGCAGCTGAATTTTTCATGATGTTTAAGATTTAAGTTGATTTCTATTTTATAAATTTAGAAAAAACAATTACATTTGCACACCATTTGAAAACAAATAACTATGAAAGCAGATATTCATCCAGAAAATTACAGACTAGTTGCCTTTAAGGACATGTCCAACGAAGACGTATTCATAACGAAGTCTACCGTTAATGCTAAAGAAACAATTGACATTGATGGAAGTGAGTATCCACTTGTAAAACTTGAAATTTCTAGAACTTCTCATCCATTCTACACTGGGAAAACCAAATTGGTTGATACTGCGGGTCGAATTGACAAGTTCAAAAACAAATATGCCAAGTTCAAAAAATAAATTGAACTTAACCATTTCTAAAAACTGTCTTTCGAGGCAGTTTTTTTTTGCCTTTGTTTTGCTTCACAATTTTATCCTTATTTTTACATGAAGAAAATAAACTTTTAAATGCCCATGAACATTCTTCTATTTGACGGTCCAGAAAGGAATCATTTATTGCCCTTTACCTTTGTTCGACCAGTTGCCCATCTTCGTATTGGTATTGATCAATTGATTGATAAGTGGGAGGCATTTTTAAAATCCTCTTGTACTGTTTTCACTCAGGTCTATTTGCGCGACAAGTTTCCAGCAGCTTTTGAGGCCTTAAATACTTTTGTTAATCCGAGTTATATTCCAACTGCTCCTTTAGCTACAGCAATTTTAAAGCTCAGAGAAAATCAAGCGCTTCATTTCAAGGGGCAACTCATTGCATGTGTGAGTGCAGAAAAACAGCCCCCTAAAGATTTAGCTGATTTTGATTTGATCGAATGGAAAGACGAATTATTGCATTTGTCAAGTATAACGGATCTTTATACTTTGAACGATGTTGTTCTGCAGCAAGATTTTCAACGTATAACCCAAGGAAGAACATCAGCGAAAATCGCTACAACAAATCAGGTAATTTCTCCTGAAAATATTTTTATTGAAGCAGGTGCTAGAGTAGAATATGCCACCTTAAATGCCGCTCATGGGCCCATATATATCGGTAAAGATGTTGAAATCATGGAGGGAAGTATGTTGCGCGGTAGCATTGCACTGTGCAGAAATACTATTGTTAAAATGGGAGCAAAAATATATGGAGGAACAACCATTGGACCTTATTCAAAGGTAGGAGGGGAGCTCAATAATGTACTGATTTTTGGTTATTCAAATAAGGGTCATGATGGCTTTTTAGGTAATGCGGTTATTGGTGAATGGTGCAATATTGGCGCTGCAACCGATGCTTCTAACCTTAAGAATAGTTACAGTAAGTTAAGGGTTTGGAATTACGAATCGGAGAACTTTGCGAAAATAGAGTTACAGTTTTGTGGACTAATGATGGGAGATTTTAGTCGTTGTAGTATTCATTCAGCTTTTAATACAGCAACTGTGGTAGGGGTGTGTGCCAATCTTTTTGGTGTTGGTTTCCCCAGAACATTTATTCCAAGTTTTAGTTATGGAGGAGCGCAGGGCTTCAAAACCAATACCTTCGACAAAGCAATGGAAGCAAACGAAGCAATGATGGAGCGAAAAGAAATTCCCTTAACCGCAATTGACCGAACTATATTAGCCCATGTTTTCGAGCTGTCCTCGAAATGGCGTAAGGATTAGTTTTTTCTTACTTTTTTAAGCTGAAGTAAATTCAAAGGGTTCATTTCCAAACCACTTATTTCTTTTTGAACAAAGCGGATTGCTTGATCATAATACAAAGGAACAATGGGATAATATTCCATGATCATTTGATCCATTTTTTGGTAAACTAAGGCACGTTCCTCAATGGACGAAATGGTCATTGCCTTGGCATATAGTCGATCGTATTCAATGTTCTTATAGTGGGTGTAATTTGGCCCTGAGGGAGAGAAGTTTTGTCCGTAAAAGAGGGATAAATAATTTTCTGCATCAGGGTAATCTGCGATCCAACTTGCTCGAAAAGCTTCTAGTTTTCCAGACGATTTGGCTTGGCGTAAAGTTGGGGTTGGCATTAAGTCTATTGTCAGTTCGACTCCTATTTTTTGCATCTCACGTTGAAGGTATTCACAAATGTCAAGGTAATTGATGTCAGTCGCCAATTGTATGCTTGGCACATGGCCTGTTAAGTTTATAAATTCTGCTACTAATTTTCTAGCTAATTGGGGATTGTATTCATTGAGTAATTTGGTATTTCTGCCAGCAAGTCCCTTGGGGATAAAACCATTCAACGCTGGAAAACCAATGGTATTTCGCAAATACTTAATCATTTTTTCCCGATCAAACCCAATGTTGATGGCCTTTCGAATTGCGGCAGATTGTAGCGCTGGATTTTTGCTGTCCATATAAAATCCAATGTATTCTGTATTGAGATAGGGTCCTTTTTGTATCTGTATCTGCGCTGAGTATTTTTCTTGTAATTCCCCAGATGGAGTCAATAACTCATCCTTATAGGACGGATCAAGAGAATTTAAAAAATCAAATTTCCCTTTTGAAAACAGCATAAATTCGCTTTGTATGTCTGGAAGAAAACTAATTGCAATGGCTTCTAAATAGGGGAGCTGGTGCCCATCATCGTCTTTTTCAAAATACAGGCTGTTTTTCCGTAAGACCAACTTCACGTCCTCTTCCCATGCCTTAAACTTAAAAGGTCCAGTACCAATGGGGTGTTTTCTAAAATCGTGCTGTGTATCTTCAATCACCTCTTTGGGTACAACTGAACAATACCGCATACTCAACAAGCTAATAAAGGCTGGAAAGGCTTGTTTTAAGTGGATGCGAAAAACACTATCGTTCAGTGCTTGATAGCTTTCGACCTGTTGCATTACCCAGCCCCCTGGAGAACCTACTGTGGGGTCTGTCAATCGGTCAAAACTATAGGTAAAATCGGCTGCCACAACTTTACGTGTTTTTTGATCTCCAAAACTGGGAGAGGGATGAAATTCAACATCCTGTCGCAAATAAAAGGTATAGGTCTTTCCCAAAGAATCAATTTCCCATTTGTGAGCAATTTCAGGAATCACATTCAAGGAGTCATCCAATTGTACTAGCCCGTTAAAGACTTGTTGAATGGGCCATATATTTTGAGGATTTCGCGCAAAAGCGGGGTCTAAAGAGGTGATGTTTCGGAATTCATTGTAGCGAAAAACTGCTGTGTCATCTACTGCTGTGTTTTGATGGCAAAACACGAATAGCAAAGGCAAGATAATACCAAAAGACATCACTTTGTAAAAGCGGAAAAGATTGTGTTTCAAAATTGTATCTTTGTCCTAAATTTAAGCTATTTAAATTAGTATTGGCAACAACCCTTCAACAAAAACCGACCTCTGCTACCGATAAAATTCAGGTGGCTTTTCATACCCTTGGATGTAAATTGAACTTTGCAGAAACTGCGGAAATTTCAAAAGACTTTTCCTCAGAGTATTATGATCGTGTCGAATTTGATCAGCCAGCCGATGTGTATATTATCAATACCTGTTCTGTAACCGAAAATGCGGACAAACGTTTCAAGGCATTGGTTGCAAAGGTACTTCGTCAAAACGATCAAGCTTTTGTTGCTGCCATTGGTTGTTATGCACAATTACAACCCGAAGCCCTTGCCGATGTTGCGGGTGTAGACTTAGTGTTGGGCGCCTCCGAAAAATTTAATTTGACACACTATTTAAGCGATTTAACCAAACGATCTGTCTCTGAAGTGCATTCCTGTGAGATTGAAGACGTGAATGAATACCAAAGTAGTTTTTCCACCGGCGATCGCACCCGTGCTTTTTTGAAAGTCCAAGATGGATGCGATTATAAATGTTCCTATTGTACCATCCCCTTGGCACGTGGAATTTCACGTAGCGATACTGTCGCTAATGTTGCCCAAAAAGCTGAAGAAATTGCCGCACAGTCCATTAAAGAAATTGTTTTGACTGGTGTAAATATTGGTGATTTTGGGAAAGGGGAGTACGGCCTAAAAAAACACGACGACACTTTTTTAGATCTTGTTGTTGCATTGGATGCTGTCAAGGGTATTGAGCGTATTCGCATTTCTTCGATAGAGCCCAATTTATTGAAAAATGAAATCATAGATTTTGTTGGAAAGAGTGCACATTTTGTCCCTCATTTCCATATACCGCTTCAAAGTGGGAGTGACCTTGTCTTAAAAAAAATGCGCCGCCGCTATTTGTCAAAATTATATGTTGATCGTGTGCAACAAATCAAGCAAGTCATGCCCCATGCCTGCATTGGGGTAGATGTTATTGTGGGCTTTCCGGGTGAAACTGAGGAGGAGTTTTTGACTACTTATCGTTTTCTAGCTGATTTGGACATTTCCTATTTGCATGTTTTTACCTATTCTGAACGTCCCAATACTGAAGCAATTCATTTTGATGAGGTTGTTCCCATGTCTGTAAGAAATAAACGATCAAAACTATTGCGAGGTCTTTCTGTAAAGAAAAGACATGCGTTCTACCTATCACAATTGGGGACTACCCAACAGGTGTTGTGGGAAGGTGAAAACAAGAAGGGGTATATCCATGGATTTACGTCCAACTATATAAAAATGCGCAAAATTTGGGATCCTGCTGCAATCAATACATTGGAAAACGTATGTTTATCTAGAATAGACGATGAAGGCTTCGTTCGTACGGAAGCTTAAAGTTTGATTCCGACAGGAAGCAATTCTTTATAACGCTTGTTTTTTCTAAGAAATCCAGCAATTTCAGGACTAGTTGGCACAACCTTAAGGTTCCTTTCGGCAACATTATCTAGTACCAATTTGATGAATTCATCTTTAAACTCAGCGGTGGAAATATTTTCTGGAACAATTAATTTCGTTAAAAATATTTTTCGTTCTTGTTCAGCATATTCAATACGCGCCATAGTTTTATTAACCATAACTTCAAATTGACGTAAAAAATCGTTGTTTTCTAGTACAAGTTTACTCATGTAAAAAAGTGTTTCGTTTGATTGGCCTAAAAGCCGGATTTATCAACAAATTATGTTAATTTGGTAAAGGTTTTTTAACAAAACCAGAGAACAAATATACGTAAAATTAAAATAGGGTATAACATTAATTTAACATTACTGTGGTGTATAAAAACAAAATACCGCTTTATTTGATGCCAGGCATGGCAGCTAGCCCAAGGATATTTGAATATATCGAGTTGCCTGAACCTTTTGAATTGGTAAAATTGTCTTGGATTAGTCCATTAAAAGGAGAGCACTTGAATCAGTATGCCCAGCGAATGTGTGAGCGAATAACCCACAAAGACCCTGTGCTTCTTGGGGTTTCTTTTGGAGGCATACTTGTTCAAGAAATGTCCAAGCATATCTCTTGCAGAAAAGTCATTATTGTTTCAAGCGTAAAATCAAATGCTGAATTTACACTTTCCATGAAATTAGCTAAAACTACTGGAGCACATAAGCTATTACCTACTCAGTGGATTGAAAGTTTGGAGAGCTTAGCCTTATATGTATTTGGTCCTTCCATTCAATCAAAAGTGACAGCCTACCAAACCTATTTGTCTGAACGTGATCCTGCCTATCTCGATTGGTCAATTGATCAAATTGTTCATTGGGATCAGGCAGAAATAAATCCTGAAGTAATTCACATACACGGCGACAGGGATGTCGTTTTTCCAATCAAAAATTTAGACACTAGTCATCAATTTTATAAACTCAAAAAGGCAACACATGCCATGATTTTAACCCATCATAAATGGTTCAATGAAAATTTACCTTCCATAATTTTAAATGCATAATTAACTATGAAACCTAGCCGTTTTTTCACTCTTTTTTTCTGTTCAATTTTTCTAATTGGTTTAAGCTTTTTTTCGTTTGAAAGAATTAACTCTTCTTTTATAATAAGCTATGGAGAGCCTTCAACCTATAAAGTACATGCACTGCACATTCCTTCTCAAGTCGAATTTGCTGGAGAGATAATGCAATTGGATGAAGCTGATTTAGTTGAACGTATGGACAAAGAGTTATTGGTCAACACCTATTGGCAATCAAATACTCTATTGATGATGAAAAGGGCGAATAAGTTTTTTCCTGAGATTGAACGTATTTTAAAAGAAGAAGGAGTCCCCGATGATTTCAAGTATTTGGCATTGATTGAAAGTGGCTTAGAAAACCTTAGATCACCCGCTGGAGCAAAGGGATTTTGGCAAATTTTACGTACTACAGGAAAAGAATATGGCTTAGAAGTCAATGCCAATGTAGATGAGCGCTATCATTTAGAATTGTCCACTCGTATGGCCTGTGCTTATCTAAAAAAAGCCAAAGAGCGCTTGGGTTCTTGGACCTTGGCGGCGGCTTCATATAACCGTGGCATTACAGGGATCAATCGCATTTTAGATAAGCAACAAGCAGACAATTATTACGACCTGTTACTGGGTACAGAAACCAAACGTTATATATTCCGCATTCTTGCAGTGAAAGAAATCATTCAGGCACCAGAACGCTTTGGCTTTTTTGTAGAAAAGGCACAGCTCTATTCTCCTGTGGCCCACAGAACAATTCCAGTTGATACTGCGATAACCAATATTGCTCGTTTTTCTGAACAAATGGGCGTCAGTTATAAGACCTTAAAAATATATAATCCCTGGTTGTTGCAAAACCACTTAAATAACAAATCAAGAAAACTGTATCATATTGCTTTGCCCATAGAGACAGGGCCTTAGATTTTTTTTAGCTGCTGCTGCATCATTTTAATCTGTTCGCTCAAGACATTGTGCGTGTCCGTCTTTTTGGCGTCATTTAAAAGAGTTGTGGCTTCTCTTTTTCTTCGCTTTTGCATAAGAATTCCAGCCAAGCTGAGTTTGGCCATTGCTTCATCCGTACTCATCGACAAACCTAGAGATAATGCTTTTCTAAAGGATTTCTCTGCCTTGGTCAAATTTGTTTGCGATTCGATTACGCCATGTAGGTAGTGAAAATAGCCTTGTTGACTCCTGACTAAATTTGCTTCAGGATTACCAATGCGTCCCAACCATTTTAAGGTTCCTTCAAAGTCTTGTTTACGCAAACGCAAAAAAGCTAAAAAGATAATTTCATTTTTAAAGTAAAGTAAGATGAACATTCCGGCAATCAGTAATAAAAAGATACCATTACCGGTATAACTTTCTGTAAATTGGTATACTGAATAGCCAATTGACGCTGCTGCGAGGATTAATTTGATGACCTTAGGGAACATGAATTATTTTTATTGCTAAAGTAGTAAAAACATTCGGAACTATTTTTTGATTCTTCTTGTCTAAAATAAAACTTATCGTATATTTGCCCTCGATAAAAAAGCAATGAAATCTGCTTTTTATCTATTCTAAGAAATTATGAAAAGAACATTCCAACCCTCCAAGAGAAAAAGAAGAAATAAACACGGTTTCAGAGAGCGCATGGCTTCTGCAAGCGGTCGCAAAGTACTAGCTAGCCGTAGAGCAAAAGGAAGAAAGAAAATTTCTGTTTCATCTGAGCCAAGGCACAAGAAATAACAATTTTTATGATTGATAATCATCCTATTAGAGTGTTACTTATTTTTAAGTAACACTTTTTTTTTATATTTATTTTTGATAATACACTATTATGGCAAAGCGAGAAAATCTAAACAAAATCCTAATCATTGGTTCAGGTCCTATTATAATTGGTCAAGCTTGTGAATTTGACTATGCTGGAACGCAGGCGTTACGTTCTTTACGCGAAGATGGTATTGAAACTGTTTTGATTAATTCAAATCCTGCCACCATTATGACTGACCCTTCCATGGCCGATCATGTTTACTTAAAACCTTTGACAACAAAATCCTTGATTCAAATATTAAAAGAACACAGGGATATCGATGCCGTATTACCAACCATGGGAGGACAAACAGCTTTGAACTTGTGTATTGAAGCAGATGAAAAAGGGGTGTGGACAGATTATAATGTTGAGATCATTGGAGTAAATATTGATGCCATCAATATTACCGAAGACCGTCAGCAGTTTAAAGACCTACTAAAAACAATAGATATTCCTGTAGCACCAGCTGAAACAGCAACTTCTTTCTTGAAAGGAAAAGAAATTGCACAAAAATTTGGTTTCCCCTTGGTCATTCGCCCGTCGTTTACCCTCGGAGGTACTGGAGCTTCTTTTGTTCACAAAGCAGAAGACTTCGATGAATTATTGACCCGTGGATTAGAAGCCTCTCCCATTCATGAAGTACTTATTGATAAAGCACTCTTGGGTTGGAAAGAGTATGAATTAGAATTATTGCGCGATAAGAACGATAATGTTGTCATCATTTGTGCCATTGAAAACATGGATCCCATGGGAATTCATACAGGAGACTCTATCACTGTTGCTCCTGCAATGACCTTGTCCGATGTAACCTATCAGCGTATGCGAGATATGGCCATCAAAATGATGCGAAATATTGGTGATTTTGCAGGAGGATGTAATGTACAGTTTGCCGTAAGCCCAGACGAAAATGAAGATATTATCGCCATTGAAATAAACCCACGTGTTTCACGTTCTTCCGCTTTAGCCTCGAAAGCAACGGGTTATCCTATTGCGAAAATTGCAGCAAAATTAGCCCTTGGCTATTCGTTAGACGAACTCGACAATCAAATCACAAAATCGACTTCAGCCTTGTTTGAGCCAACGGTCGATTATGTTATAGTAAAAATTCCCCGTTGGAACTTTGATAAATTCGAAGGCTCGGATCGCGTCTTAGGCCTTCAAATGAAATCTGTGGGAGAAGTGATGGGAATTGGACGTTCGTTTCAAGAGGCATTGCACAAGGCCACTCAGTCCCTTGAAATTAAACGTAACGGACTTGGAGCAGACGGGAAAGGCTATACCGATTACGAAACAATCATTAGTAAGCTAACCTATGCAAGTTGGGACCGTGTTTTTGTTTTGTATGATGCCATTCAAATGGGAATTCCACTGAGCCGTATTCACGAAATCACTAAAATTGACCTATGGTTCTTGCGTCAATTTGAAGAACTTTATGCACTGGAAAAAGAAATTAGTGAATTTACAATAGATTCTTTGGAAAAAGCGTTGCTTTTAGAAGCCAAGCAAAAAGGATTTGCCGACCGGCAAATAGCTCATATGTTAGGTTGCTTGGAAAGCCAAGTCTACAACCTCCGCGAAGAAATGGGAATTCAGCGTGTCTACAAGTTGGTTGACACCTGTGCGGCAGAATTTTCAGCCAAAACACCGTATTACTATTCAACCTTTGAAGCACAAATGCAAGTAGAAGGAGGGAAGCCATATAGCGACAATGAAAGTATTGTTTCTGATAAGAAGAAAATCATTGTTTTGGGTTCTGGTCCAAATAGAATTGGACAAGGAATTGAATTCGATTATTGTTGTGTTCACGGAGTTCTAGCTGCATCAGAATGTGGGTATGAAACCATCATGATAAACTGTAATCCAGAAACTGTTTCTACTGACTTTGACGTTGCAGACAAACTGTACTTTGAGCCTGTTTTTTGGGAACATATTTACGATATCATTCGTCATGAAAAACCTGAAGGTGTAATTGTACAGCTTGGAGGTCAGACGGCACTCAAGCTGGCTGAAAAATTAGACCGATACGGGATAAAAATTATTGGAACGAGTTACGAATCATTAGATTTAGCGGAAGATCGTGGAAGTTTTTCAACCCTCTTGAAAGACAATGATATTCCTTACCCCGAGTTTGGTGTGGCTGAGAATGCAGACCAAGCTTTGGATTTAGCAGACGAGTTAGATTTCCCCATTTTGGTTCGACCTTCTTATGTTCTTGGAGGACAAGGAATGAAAATTGTCATCAACAAAGAAGAATTGGAGCAGCATGTTGTCGATTTATTACGTAAAATCCCCAACAACAAACTCTTATTAGATCACTATTTAGACGGAGCAATTGAGGCAGAGGCAGATGCTATTTGTGATGGTGAAAATGTTTACATCATTGGTATCATGGAGCATATTGAGCCTTGCGGAATCCACTCGGGAGATTCAAATGCGACACTTCCGGTATTCAATTTAGGAGAATATGTATTACAACAAATAAAAGATCATACCCTAAAAATTGCAAAAGCCCTCAATACAGTTGGTTTGATTAATATTCAGTTTGCGGTTAAGGAAGATAAAGTCTTTATTATTGAGGCAAATCCCAGAGCGTCAAGAACTGTTCCTTTCATTGCCAAGGCATACAAAGAACCTTATGTAAATTATGCTACAAAGGTAATGTTAGGGGAAAATAAAGTAACTGATTTTGATTTCAATCCTCAATTGAAAGGATACGCTATTAAACAACCGGTTTTCTCTTTTAACAAGTTCCCAAATGTAAACAAGCAGTTAGGACCTGAAATGAAGAGTACTGGGGAAAGTATTTTGTTTGTTGACTCATTAAAAGATGATGAGTTTTACAATCTATACGCACGTCGAAAAATGTATTTGACCAAGTAAACAGAATTTATTTATATTTATTGAAATATTTACACCGATGAAAGATTTGAAGAAAGAGACCATGGTGATCATCAGTTTAATTGTTTTGGCTGTTGCCTCACGCTTATTACCTCATCCGCCTAATTTTGCTCCCATAACAGGGATAGCGTTGTTTGCGGCTGCTAAATTTCAGCACAGGTTAGTCGCACTATTGCTTCCACTTGCCTGCCTGTTTTTAACGGATTTAATTTTAGGATTGGGGTGGATCAATCTTTTTGTTTACGCTGCCTTTGGGTTGATTTCTTTGTTGGGTTTCGCCACTAAAAAAGTTAAAATTCAAACCGTCCTTCTATCTTCGATCTTGTTTTTTTTGGTATCTAACCTAGGAGTATGGTTGTTGTATTATCCTTTATCTGTAGAAGGTTTGACAACTTGTTTTACCCTGGCTATTCCCTTTTTCACCAATACACTGCTTGGAGACTTGGCATACACAGCTGTTTTGTTCTACAGTTTTTCTACCCTTAAAAATACTTATCTAAGACCAGCGTAATTCTTGCTGTAATTTGTAATTTCACCGCATGAACAGGTTCTTGTTGATCAAGATGAAAAAGGAAATTGGTGAAACACCAATGCTGTACCCGCAACTGTAAGCTTTGTCCGTTTATCGGATGTTTTCTAGACCCTAATGCCACTGATATTATTTGGGAAGGCAACTAGAAAAGCGCAAGCCAGGAGACCTGCCCGTTCATGGAAATTCGGTTCTTCGGGGATAAAGAAGTTGAATGGCTAATATTCATTAGATCCCGTAATTTTGTTAAAATGAAATTGATACAAATCTATGTATTGATAAGCTCACTTTTTTGGGGAATTATTGTTCAAGCTCAGCAAAGTCAATCTTCAGATACTCTTTTGATTAAAACCAAGTATTTGGATGAAATCGTACTATCAGATACCCGATTACCCATCAAACGATCCCAGTCTGGAAAAACAGTTATCCGAATTGATGAAAAGGAAATCAAACAATTTAATGGAAGAAACCTCGCTGAGCTCTTGGCAAGCCAAGCAGGGGTAATCGTCTTGGGAAGTCGATCCATTAGTGGACAAAACTTACGCATTGGAGTTCGCGGGAGTACAAACAATCAAGTGTTGATTTTACTCGATGGTGTGCGCGTATCAGACCCGTCGCGTATTAGCAATGACTTTGATTTGAACTTCTTGAATTTGCAAGATATTGCCAGTGTAGAAATCTTAAAAGGTGGTGCAAGTACATTGTACGGTAGTGCTGCTGCTGCTGCCGTTGTAAATATTAGCACGAAGAAGAATATTGAAAAAAATCGTTTTCATTTGGGACTAACCACTGGAACTGAGCAAGCACAAAATCAAGGGTTTAATAGACTGAATTTTCGTTCTGCACAGCTCAATTATTCGGGAAAGACGACTAATTTCGACTATTCAATTGGCGCATCTTCCCTCTTTTCAAACGGCCTTAGCGCTGTAGATAATGGTTCTGAAAAAGACGATTTTCTTCGTTTTAGCTTCGACGCACACATTGGCAATACTGGGGAACGCTTTTCGTGGAAATTACGTGCCAGTAGAGCAGGTATTGAAAATGATTACGATAATATTTTCCCTATTGAAGATGCTGATTTTAAAGCCCTTAGTTTTTTTGAAACGATTTCCTTAGACTCTTCTTATAATTACACCAAAGGGTCAGTCTCTTTGAACGCTGGACACCAAACAACCGATCGAGAATATATAGACAACTATCCAATGATGTACGCAGCAGTTAACGCCTCAGTAGAAGTGGTGAATAAGTTGACCCTAACGGATAAGCTCTATTCTGTTCAAGGAATACTTTTTCAGGAGATGAGTTATGAAGCTGTACCAACAACCAATCAGAAAGATGTTTTTGCCAATCTGGTCTATATATCTTCCAACGGTTTCAACACTAGCTTGGGAGCCCGTGCAATCGATCATCAAAGTTTTGGGAGTAATTTCACTTATAGTATCAACCCCTCCTATGTTTTTTCGGTTCAGGATACACAATTAAAAATACTGGGAAGTGTCAGTTCTGCATTTATTGCGCCCAGTTTATTTCAGCTATATGATCCCTTTTCTGGTAATGCTGCTCTATTGCCTGAGGAGACAACTTCCTATGAATTGGGCTCCGAATGGGCGAAGAAAAAAGGGAATGCTTCTTTGGTTTTTTTTAAGCGGAAGGAAGATCCAAAAATAATCTATGACCTAAATACCTTTGCTTATGCAAACGCCCCTTCGAATATTGTTTATCAAGGAGCTGAGTTCTCTTATGCAAACCAATTGTTTAGTGCCCTAGATTTTAAAGTAAATTATACTTTTACAGAACTAAAAGAAGGCACACTGTTCCGATTGCCCAAGCATGCCGTCAATTCTAGCCTTACGATAGACCTAGGTAAAAATGACAGCATGGGGCTTATTTACGCTTTCCGTGGAAAGCGTCAAGAAGTCAATCAACTACAGCTTTCGGCCTATAGTTTAGTTGATTTACGCTATGCAAAGGAATGCTATAACAAGGAGCTCGCGATCACTTTGTGGGTCACAAATCTTTTGGATACTGACTATAGAGAATTAAATGGATTTACAACCAAAGGAAGAAATTTTCGTTTAGGAATTACGTATCAGCTCTAGTTTAATTCTTTTATAGCAACCCTAGGGAAGTCGATAAACATACGTTGTTCTTTAGCTATGTCAATGTCTAACACAGTTTCAAGCAATGGCTCATTTTTTGAAAGACCCTTTGCACTCCCACCTCCACTAATGTGATTCAAAGCAGCTTCCAAAAGGGGTTCCGTTGGACTACCCAAGACATCGTATGAAGAAACTCTTTCGCGTATGATTAGATCTTCAGATTTTGGTACTAAACCGTCAGTATAGTCGGCGAAACCTTCACTGTTCGCAATTTTCAATACGATTGGTTGCATAGCATATTTGTGGTTTGGGTTTCTTACCTCATTGTTATTGTCAACATAATCATAAAGTGTAATCGATCCTACATTTTTCCCAGTTGTGCTTTCGCCAATTTGTACAACGTTAATTTTTGAACTCAAACCATTGATAAGTAGTTCACTAGCTGAGGCACTTCGGCTAGAGGTAAGTATGTAAACCTTTGTTAAGCCCAAACTAGATAAGCTAACACCAGACGAGGTTTGGTCGACAAAATAATTATTGAAGTCAAGATCATCATCAGGATTACTGTTTGTATTTACACTGTTAATATAATCCATGATTTTGCTATTCCAAATTTGTTGCGCAAAAACCTCTCCTGTAAATTGGCCAGTAATTAGGCTGGCTAAATAAGTACATGTTTGTACAGATCCACCGCCATTGTAGCGAAGATCAAGGACTAGTTCTGTAATGTTTTGGTTTTTTAATTCAATAAAAGCATCGATCAATGCTTGATTGAAATCGTGCTCGTTAACACCATCCCCATCGATATCAACAGTACCAACAAATTTATTGTACATCAGATAACCAACGCGAATTCCATTATGCTCAATCACTTGGTTTTTATGGATCGGTACTTCTTGAAAGTTTTCTTCTTTGTTTAGGGTGATTGATATATTTCTCGGGCTTATCTCATCAAGACTTGCATCATAGTTGACCAAATCTATGCTGTAGCTCATTGCATCACTATAGATCAAACTAGCATAATTATCCAAGGTTAGTTCTTGACCATTTACGCTATTGAAAACATCTCCACGTATAATCCCTTTTTGTGCCGCGTCAGAATTCGGTAAAACATAGGTAACTGCACCTATAAGTCCATCACATCCATCACAACGACGGTATAAAATAAACTTCATTCCATTTGAGGCGGAAATTCCAGACAATTGATTTTCGAGTACCGCATAATCTTCTTCTATCCAACTAAAGCGGTCTGCACCAAATATTAAACTATTGAAAAAAGGTTTCCCTTGATCGAGAGAGCTGAGGTAAGCCTTATAGGCAGCAGCATCATCAGCTTTGGTGTCAGCGAGATTTGTGACATCTTTCTGCCAGTAATACCATTGGTTAAGTCCTTTCCAAATAAAATCATTGATTTCTGTATTGACTTCTGTATTGACTTCTTCTGGTGTATTAACCACATTAATTTGATCGTCGTCTTGATCATCTTGGGTACAACCAACAATGAGTAGACCCGCAAAAATAATTTTAAAATATAGATTTTTCATAATCGATGTTTTCATTTGCAAATTAAAGAAGATATTTCAAACCTTATACATTATACATTAATATTGTTATACATTTATGCAAAGATTGTTCCAAAATGAAAAAAGCACTTTTAATTTTATCCATTTTTGGGTTTTTTATGGCCAATGCCCAAACCGTGTTTGATGAATATGGAGGGAACCCCTCTGTTTCAAATCTAAACATTAGTCCGCAAATGTTTAAACTAATGAGTAAGTTTAAGATCAGTACAGATGATCCTGAGTCTCAAGCCCTGATTGATATGATTCAAGGTTTGGAAGCTTTTCGAGTAATGAGTACCAAGGATATCCTCATTGCTAATGAGATGGAAGCTTGGATGCAATCTGAATTGGAAAAATCAAGCTTAGAATCAATTTTAAACTTGACAGAAAAAGGAGTCAATGTTCAATTTGGAGCGGTCTATGGTGAAGGAAATTCCACCGTGAAACGTTTGGTGATGTATGTTAAAGGATTAAAGGCCTATATCGACAATCAAGACAATATTCAATTGGAAACCACTACAGATTTAGATTTCATTTTACTCGAAATTGTAGGTAAAATTGACCTTGACCAGGTGGGTGCATTGACTCAACTTATCGATGTTCCTGGTGGAGAATACTTGGATGCATTAAAAAACTAAATACCCGTATAGTTAAAAGGGGTAATGGTCTTGAGTTCTGCTTTGATCTTACTGTCGATTTCCAGTTGATCGATGAAACTGTGAATAGATGCTTGATTAATGACCTCATTGGTACGTGTCAATTCTTTCAATGCTTCATATGGATTCGGGAATCCTTCTCTTCTTAAAATGGTTTGAATAGCTTCGGCTACAACCGTCCAGTTTTTTTCAAGGTCAGCATTTATCTTCTCTACATTCAACAAGAGTTTTGATAGACCTTTGAGGGTGGATTGAAATCCAATTAAAGAATGTCCAAAAGGAGTGCCAATATTCCTTAAAACAGTACTATCAGTCAAATCACGTTGCAAACGTGAGATAGGGAGTTTTTCGGCTAAATAGTTGAAAAGTGCATTTGCAATCCCTAGGTTTCCTTCTGAATTTTCAAAGTCAATAGGGTTTACTTTATGCGGCATAGCTGAAGATCCAACTTCTCCCTCTTTTATTTTTTGTTTGAAATAATCCATGGAAATATACGTCCATAGATCCCGATCAAGGTCAATGATAATGGTATTGATTCGCTTCATGGCATCGCACATGGCGGCCAAGTAATCGTAATGTTCAATTTGGGTCGTAGGGAAGGAGTGATGTAAACCCAGTTGTTCTTCTACGAATTTTTTCCCAAAGACTTTCCAATCCTGCTTGGGGTAGGCTACCTGGTGGGCGTTAAAATTCCCTGTGGCTCCTCCAAATTTTGCTGCATTTGGAATACTAGATAAGCTCTCTCTTTGGTGTTCCAGTCGATTCACAAAAACGGCAAGTTCTTTTCCTAAACGGGTAGGGGAAGCCGGTTGACCATGTGTTCTTGCCAACATAGGAACTTCTTTGTATTCTTCTGAAAGTTCTTTTAGACGATCAATTACTTCATCTAGCGAAGGGAGATATATCCTTTCAACAGCTTCTTTGATGGACAACGGAATTGATGTATTGTTGATGTCTTGTGACGTCAAGCCAAAGTGGATGAACTCTTTATAGTTTTGAATTTCTAAACGGTCAAATTCTTTTTTGATAAAATATTCAACCGCTTTAACATCATGATTGGTGGTTTTTTCAATCTCTTTTATTTCCTTGGCATCTTCTTCTGTAAAATGCTTGTAAATTGAACGTAAATCTTCAAAAAGAGAATGATTTATGTTTTCTAGCTGAGGGAGTGGAAGCTCACACAATGCAATAAAATACTCAATTTCAACACGAACGCGGTATTGAATTAAGGCCTCTTCGGAAAAAAAAGCGGATAAAGATTTAGTTTTTCCACGGTAGCGACCGTCGATGGGAGAAATTGCGTTTAATGCAGTTAGCTTCATAGCGAAAAAATAAAGGTACAAAGATAAGGCTTCTAGTCCAATCCTTCTCTCATATTTAGATGAATTGATTCACCAAGGAACGAAATCCTGCACTAGAATTGGGGAGTTTTTGTTCGATATAGGCGCGAAATTCTTCTTCAATCCAATCTTGGTGATTTATGAATAGATGAAGTGTTTTCATGGCAAAACCGATCGCTGCAATTTTTTTTGCATCGATCATATAGGCAAAACAAATAGATACAACGTCATCGATTTTTTTTTCTGTAAGAGCAGCTTTTCGCCTATTGTTATCGCAGTAGTGAAAGAGTACTTTTGCCAGGGGTCGACGTTTACTTTCATGTGTTTGCACTTTAACACCTATTAGGAATTTATCGAACCGAGGTGTTAGGCTGTCGATTCGTTTCAGCATAAAACGTTCAAACACCCATGCGGCAACAATATGTTCCCGTGTATTTTTGACTGCACAAACAAGATCAAATAGTTCATCAAACGAAGTTGGATTTGCTTCGATGAATGCAACTCCCTTTTCGCGGTCTGTGGTTGAAGCATTTAGCGTTAAGAGTAGTTTTTTAAGCGGTGACATCGCTAGAGTTGAAGTATCTTATATTCTTCATAGCACCCACTAATGGCCTCAAGGATTTGCAGGTCATTCGCTTCTTTAATAAAGGCATTGGAGTAGCTGCAGTTGCGAAGGATTTCTTCCAAATTTATCCGATCTATCCCAAGAAATTGAACCAAGACTTCTCGGTCAAACTTTGTTCCTAGAAGCGCTTTAATGGCATCATCTTCTCGCATTTTTTTAAGTTTTCTCATTTGTTTGGGATTTTTTCCAAAGAGGTTGTAGAGAAAATCTGCTGGATTAAATAATGAGCCCAGTGCTTTAGAGATGGAAGAGCGATTTCGATTTCCTCCTTCATAACCTGCACTTGGAAGCCCGGGAATACTATAGCGTCCAGCTGGGTTAATGGGCACTTTACGTACATCGATATCCAAGTATCCTGTCAATTGATAGGGACGAACGATGACCTCTTCTAGTGCAAAAGATAATTCCGTAAGACGAAAAACAGGAATCCCAAATTTGATCATATCATTACTTACAGGAACTTTTAAGGGTTTAAAACCCAAATATGAAAAGTATAAAGTGTCTTGCGCTTGAACAGCGATTTCGAATACCCCTTGAGCGTTTGTAATGACCCCTTCTACAGAACTCAAATTCAAGACATGGACACCAGCCATGAATATATCTAGGTTATCATTCTTTACTTTTCCTTTTAGAAGAATGTTTTGCTCTTGCCCAAAGCTAAAGTTTGAACAACAGATACAAAGAAATAAAATAATTGACGTCAATCGCATGAACACAAAAGTAACAAGAAAAAAGTGAGTCAGGGTTTTGCAACGAAAAAAAACATTTCTTTAACGCCTAGACCGTCTTCCAAATCCTGATGGTTTACTCCCATCACTGCTTCTTTTTTTCTTTTTGTATTCTGAACCACCACCGCTATTGGAGAACTTCTTTCGGTCATTGCGTCGGTCGCCGCCACCGCCACCAAAACGTTTACCTTTTCCACTACCACCGCCACCACGAGGTCCTTTTTCTGAAACTTCTACATTGATGGAACGCCCATTGAGTTCAAAGTCAGCAAAGGTTTCGAGTACCTTTTCACGGTATTCATTAGGTGTGTTAAAAAAGGCAAAACTATCCATAACATCAACGTGAAAAACATCGTCTTGTTCCAGGGATAAAGTAGATTTTAAAAGATCTTTCAGGTCCATCCAATTAAACTCATCTCGTGAACCTAAGTTAATAAAGAAGCGTGTACTGTCTTTTTTATTGTGTTTTACTTTTTCACGCCCATCGTCTCTAGCTCCTGCGAGTGTATTCAGATCTTTCGAGCTTTTATAATAATTGTGAAAACGTGCAAATTCAACAGAAACAAGACGTTGAATTAATTCTTCCTTACTGAGATCGGCCAACACTTCCTCCACTTTAGGAAGGTAATCGGCAATTCCTTCGTTGATTTCAGTATTGTGGATTTTTTTAGCCAAGTGATACAATTGCGTTTCGCATATTTCGATACCCGTTGGAATCTTTTTTGGTTCAATTTTGGCTTGAATAATTTTCTCAATCGCACGGATTTTTCGCGATTCACTTTGGGTTACAATAATCATTGAAACCCCTTTGTTTCCCGCTCGACCTGTACGACCACTTCTGTGCGTTTAGGTTTCGAT
>ERZ807291.1158-NODE-1158-length-43367-cov-16.927087_pt1 | contig 43367 bp, 51 predicted proteins | sample MGYA00521257_ERZ807291 | MGnify/ENA primary metagenome ERZ807291 (study PRJEB31413, sample SAMN03169783) | marine metagenome | biome: Marine; feature: Water; material: Subsurface seawater | place: North Sea | collected 2011-04-28 | depth 1 m m ...
TATACATACTCACAATTGTCTATCTTTTTCTGTAATTTCTTCGTTCCCCATGTGTAAAATTTGTTATCTAGTGAATCATATATAGTAACAACGTTGATTGGTTGAGATGCTTCTTCTGGGGTGGGAAAGAAGTCAGGACAATACACCTCTATATCAATATAGAATATTCTCAATGGATGTTGTGTGAACTCTAAGTTCTCGTTCTCTTTGCTATATGTGTCTATTAGAAACTGTTGCTCTGGTCTGATATTTTCGAATACTCTATTAGATCCTAACTCTTTTATGAAGTTATTACGAGTTCTACTGTCTCTAAACACTCTCTTACGTAAAGGTGTCTCGAATATACTCGTAGCATCACTTTTAAGCGTCGTCTCCACGTATAGATAGGGGTTGAAGCTAACATCCGTCATGATCCTCTTACCTTCCTTATCCCATGTGAATAGCGTTACAGTTTCATCTCTAGGATTATAACAAACATTGCGGTACATATTTATATTATAGTGTATTTTGATGTAAAGCTCAACTAAGTAATGATGTGATTAGAGATTCAGACAAGATAGCAAAGGTTATTATTAAAAGAGGTAAAACAGTACTATTCCTACAGAAAGACTCAGGAGAGTGGGAACTACCAGGTGGTCACTTACATGTAGGTGAGAAATACCGCGCAGGTGCCAAGAGAGAGGTCATGGAAGAGACAGGTATTCGAATCTCTAAGCTAAAAGCAATAGTCGCAACTAAAGGCTTTAAGTTATATGCTGCCATGCCTAGGAACAACAAAGTTGACCTGTCAGATGAACACACTGACTACACATGGGTCACCAAACAGCAGGTTAAACAATTGAAGTTATCCAACTCAACCAAGATCAACCTCAAGTTTATATTAGATACCATTTAGCTTGTTTAAAAGCTTACGATCCGGGTGACCGTATGGTAAAGTGTACAACTCAGTATACTTACCTATATTATCAGGATGTTCTAACCATCTAGTCTCGATATACTGTCTGCCTTTACGTACTAATTTCATATAATCAGTCTTATCTGACATCACACTATCTATTTGATCAATCATCTCACTACCATTGTTGAATTTCTTGTATGCATTCTCATATGTACATATATCTTGACATATAGCAGGAGCTCCAAACGCACAACCTTCAATAAACTTCAGATCACTCTTGGCTCTATTGAATACATTGTCAACTAATGGTGCAACCATCACATTAGCACGGACCTTCTTAACTAGTCTAGGATAATCATACAAGTTAACCCAAGGATGGTACTCAATCTTTCCAGCCTTGACCAAATCTCTCAATTTCATTGGAAATGCACCGATAAATATCCATTGATACTTGTTTACTGATTTTTTTACAGCTTCAACTACATGTCCGAAGTCATCCTGCTGGTTTACTAAATTGTCTACATCAAAATGTGCACCACTGCCAGCGTATAACACTCTAGGTTTCTTTTTTCTCTTGCTAAAATTCTGTTCAACAGACAATTCATCATATTGATCTAACCAATAACGTGGAGGATAGTTAGGTATGACAGTTATGTTCTTATTACCGGTTTTGTCCATGTAATAATTCTTCATATACTCACAAGTCACTGTCATCTCGTCACTCATCTGCATCATCTCAGTTGTTGCTTGTCTTATAGCATCATCTGCAAAAGCTCCTCTGAATTTATTATACTCAGGTATGTCATCATGAAAGACAATATCATCAATCTCATACGCCACCTTGAATCCTAACTTTTCACCCAATCCTTTCAGATATTTAACGAATTTAAGCTGATGGGGTGTTGCTTGTCGCTGTATACGAACTGTTTTGACGTTTGTATAGTACTTCTCATCACTAACCATCACAGTACTACCGTGAATGATTGCTTTTTGGTATGCATTTAATGTATGCTCCGGCCAGATCATACGCCAGAAACCACAACCACTAAAATCTGCATAGTAATTCAACCCACGCACCATATCTACCTCACGAGGTTTACTGTTTGGTGTAATTTTATTTGCGACTGGTTTCTTCGCGGTGTGTTTGAGAGTAGTTGGTAGTGACTGACTTGGGTTTGGGCGTGATCCAATCACTGAGCCCATTATTGATCCTTGTATTAAGTTTTGCATTTTACTATATTATTATTTAAGGTCGGTTTCTGGAGTGGCCACTCGTGTTGTCACACCGTTTTGCTTCTCTAAGAAGATTATCTCACCAGTTGCTAGTTTTGTACTCTCCTTGCGGTGACTTATGACCATCACACACTCGTTATGATGTTCTATTCTCTCCTTTAGTATGTCAATCACTAACTCAACTCCACGTTCATCGAGACTACTATCAAACAACTCATCATACATGCTAAAGTTGAATGCTACATCACCTTGAACGCGTCGGATATCCATAAAAGCGAACAAGCATGCCAGATCTATATTTTTTCTCTCTGCACCACTGAAATTGAAATACGAACAGAGCTTTCCTTTTTCATCAACAATCTCTTCTTCAAAATACTCATTGAATATACATATACAATTGCTATCCATCTTCTTTAGGTAGTGCGCTAGCTTTGAGTTGAATAGTTGTAGTATTTTCTTGACAATATATGATTTGACACCTTCTTCAGATACAATAAATTTTATTATGTCAAGTTTAGCTAGATCTGCCTTGATCTTGTTGATACCAACTTGTGTATTCTCCAATCTAGCTTCAGACTCTTTCATTATTTGATCAAAACCCTCGTCTTGTTTATCGAGAGACTCTATATCATCTACTATATCATCGTTTAGTGATGAGAGCTGTTCTATTCTTTGTCTTATGTTCGCTAAGTTTTGTATTTGAAGCTTTGCATCGCTCAATTTGTCTTTCTGTTGTGTTTTCTTAGCACGTAACTCTGATCTGAGTGTCTGTTTCTCAGTTAACTTACTTTCTAGAGCGGTAGCTTTCTTTTTTAGTTTGGATATCAGGTCAATCAACTTGTCTTTTTCTTCATGAATGAAATGTTTGTGATTATCATCTAATGTGCTCAAGCATACCGGGCATGTATCCTTGTCAGTACCAATCTTGTTATGTTTTGATTTGTTCACATCTATCAGAGTTTGATACTCACTCTTTTTAGTTATTATCTCTTGTATACCTTGATCAATAGTGGGTATAACATCATTCAGTTTGGCTATATTCGATTGATATTTCTCTATATCAATCTTGTCAACCTTCTCTTTCTCTAACTCCAATGACTCTAGCTCTTTTTTGTTGGTTTCTAGTCGAGCTTTAAACTTGTTCATCGAGCGAAGCTTTATATTGGCCGCATTCTGTTGCTGTTCGGTATATGCTGCTAAATTATTAGAGATCTCTTCATACTTCGCGCATTCGATATCAAGCTCCCGGGTCACTTTATTAAAATCCTGTCTGACACTGATAAGCATGTCACTAAACACTTGTAGGTTGAATATACCTTCAATAAACTTACGTTTCTCTAGCTTTTTCTTGGCCATGAATGGAGTTGCGTTGTTTATTGTCATGATCACACAGTTTTGAAACACATCCGGTGTAGTATTCAACAATTTACATACATATTCAGTAGTGTTAGCTATTGAATCACGTGTTATATCCTCATCATCCTTGTATAACTTACACTTACTTGGTGCTAGTTGGCGTATTATATGATACTCTGAACTTTTCCCGTCAACATTCACTGTGAAGAACAACTCAACGACACAATCACGTTGTGTTACGTTGTTGATGATATGATCCTTCTTTAGTTCTCTTAAAGTTGTACCAAAGATCGCGAAGTAAACTGAATCTGCTATTGTAGACTTACCTACTCCGTTTCTTCTGTCTACTTTATCTTTATTGTTACCGGTTATAATATTGAGACCGGTGTTGAACTCAACTTGCACAGGTTCCTCACCTACAGAAAGGAAGTTTCTGATTATGACTTTGTTAAAATTTACGTATTTCATCTACACTTGTTGTATAACTCTACTGTATACTCTATTATCTCTTGTTTGTTAGGTACATCTTCTAATAAATTGACGAATTCTTCTATGGCTACTGGTATGTCAACACCTGATAGGTCAGTTTCTTGGCCTTCATCTAGTCCAAACTTGTCAAAGTTGACGTCATAGTCTACAGTTATGCTTTTTGCATCAAGTTCTAGGAATTTCTTGAGCAATATGTCCATATCATCCGATGCAACGTTCAAGTCTACTATCAACTTGACAATATTATTACGGAATGTGTCACGAACTTGTTTGTTTATGGTCTCTGCTTCTACAAGTTCAGACAATTTTACCTTCTGATGTGTTGGTGATATGTTATTCTCATGGAAAGTGTAGTCACTAGTCACTAAATCGAGTACATAATAACCTTTAGAGCTGTAAACATCACCGAAATCCATCTGAAACGGGTTGCCTACATATAATATGGTCCCTTTTTTATACTTTCTCTCTTCTCTCAAGTGGAAGTGACCGGTTATAACTAACGGAGACTTCTTTAACAACTCGCTACTGTTGATTCCATCTTCACATATCTTGTGTTGGTTGAACTTAAATGACTGAATCTCGAAATGACCGAAGATTATGTCACTCTTCTTCATCTCCTTGACTGTGGTACCCCAAGGACATATCATGAATTTACGGTTAAAACATTCAATCTGCGTAGGTTCTGACACAACAGTTATGTTTTTCCACCCACTTATTATAGATAATGAGTTGACATCAGACTTATCCTTGTAATATGCGTCATGATTACCAACTAGTATGAGAATATTGAATGATTTCCATATATTCAACACTTCTGTTACCACATGTATGGTATTCACAGCTATCTCATCACGATAATGAAACAAATCACCAGGAATGATTATATCTGTTATACCTTTACCGGTTAATTCTTTTTTGAGCCATGCTGCCCACTTGAGAGTAGTATCATGCCACATTGCTGAGTTCTGATGTACTCCGATATGGATATCGGACACGCAGCAAACTTTTCGCTGGTTAAACTTATATTTCATCCCCAGAGTGTTCCGAGCTGCTAGTATTCATTTGATACTCACTCGCTAACTCTTCATAAACCATCTCTTGATAGTCGGATACTACTTGACGTTGCTTCTTTTCTTTCTTTATTCTGTTAATAAACGCATGAAATGCGATTGTTGTAAAGTATGAGAACGGATTGTTCCCTGTTTCTAGGTTAAACTTCTTGCTTTGTAATGCTGAGAACATTTTAACAATAGCGTCACCGATCATATCGTCTTTATATGAGTAATTTATAAAATTAGGTGCATAACTCAATCCTGTAGCGATCTTAAATATACTCTCACCTAGTTTGTTACCTATCTCATCGGTTCCACTGTCATAATACGTCACAATATCTGCTGTAAACTCTTTTGCATTTACGTAATGAGGCTTTTTCTCTTTGGCCACGCGAGGTTTTCGAGGCTTCTTGGGAGCACCCGTGTTATTCTTTGATGATTTTGATGCCATATTTAATTTTCTCTGATTTGTATAAGTTTAGACGTTTTTTATAGTGTTTGTGGCTATAATATAACATATCCGCTATATCTATAATTATAACACCTTTTTTATCCTTATGCAAGCGAAGACCTCTACCAATACTCTGTACTATCTTCACTTTAGCTTTGCCTCCACCTGCAAAAACGATATAATGTAAGTTTTTAATATTGATACCGGTACTGAATATCTTAGAGATAGCGACACACACAACATTGCTCGTGTTTTCCATCAGCTTTTTCACTCTGTCACGCTCTTCCACTGCAACATCACCTCTGATAAAGAATACTTGTTTGTCAGGACATGAAGCCTTCAATGCACCAAACAATTGCTCACCATGCTCAATGTAATCTACCATTATCAGGCAGTTGTTATCAAATTTATTACTGAGCTTACTGATAATACCATTACGAAATGTGTTCTTCGCCAGAAAATCGTACTCTCTCCGGAATTTGGCACCAGGATCGTACCGATCACCAGGGAAAGCTTGTGGTTTGTCCTTGTAATCTAACTTTATCACTTGAACCACAGCTTCAGCAACGAAGTCATCCTGTCTCAACTGGTAACTGTTCTTCTCATACAACACAGGACCAATCTTTCCTATTATATTCCATTGATCTACTTGTGCTTCCGGCATGGTGCCAGTGAATCCAAACTTGTGAGGAGTTCTAATCTTCTTTATCAGTTTGTTTATCTTGTTACCAGTACGCAATTTGTGTACCTCATCAATAATCAGCAGGTCTATATCCTCAATCCACGACACATCTGACTTGCTGCTCTGTAATATACCCATATTGGCAATGATAACATTACTACCCATGCTCAATTGATCGTTTCCGGTCCACTTTGAGTATAAAAATGATGTACTATATTCTCTAAAGTCAGAATGTGTCTGATTGACTAGACCTAAATCAGGTACGATTATCAAACACTTGATAGTCTTTTGTTGATTGTATATGCTCTGTATCAAACTAGCGATCGTTAATGTTTTACCACCAGCTGTAGCAAGTACTGTTACACCTCTACCTAACTTTAAACATACATCTACGATCTCCTTCTGATAATCACGTAATTCCAGTGATAGCTTAGGTCTCTCTGTGTTATAAGCTGTATTAAATGATGGGTTAATGACCGGGCGTAACAGATCATCTACAGTGAGCTTGGTATCCTCTGTGTTATCCTTTAAAAACTTACGAATCTCGAAGTACAAACCAGGATCGAACCTGCCTTGTGGTGTTATTAGATACTTTCTACTAGGAGCGAAACGATTTTTATATCTAGCGAACTTTGCCGCATCGTTAGCCACAGAAAAATGTTCCCTCACCTCCTCGAAGTGATCCCCGGTCATGATAGCTTGCTTGCGACCGGTGTCATATGTAAAATTTACGTTAAACTTGCTCATTATAATGTCTCAAGCTTCATAATCTCTGTTATGTTTTTGATATCGAACGACATTCCAGTGAATATCTTCTCTCCTTTCTCTAAAAAGTCGATTATCAGTCTGTTCTCCTTCATCTCCTCGTTGATCTTCTTGACTCTAGCATGCTTCTCTGCAGCTTTCATTGCAGTTGGTAACGTGACTTGGTATGTAGCAGTAGCTATCACCTCTTTGGCTATCTCCATTATGACATTGTCCTTGCGATCCTGGATAGCTGACTGTGATCCTTTAGCTCTGATCAGTCTTCCCACCCACTTGTGCTTCAAGGCTGGTAATTTTAACTGCACATCTTTGAGATTAAACTCATCAAGGTCAACATCCTCACCCATTTCTTTTATATATTGTTCTAGCTGTTCCATATCAAAAGCATAAGTACAATTATAATATATTTTACCATATAAGTCAACAATGAAATCATTCGAGAAAATATTCTATACCAAATTACTTGAAGACATGGCAGCTGGAGCTGGTGGAGTGTTCGGAGACACAGCAAGTATGGGCCATGGCGGAGACTTTGGTAACACAGATTTTTATGCACCAGGAGACGCTAGAATTCCTAAAGGTGGCAAGAAGAAACAAAAGAAGAAAAAGAAAAAAAAGCATGACGGTAGTATTGAACCTCTTGTTCCTACTCAGAAAAGGTTTCTTGGATCTTCAATGTGACTAACTTAAATAATTCTAATGAAATCGTTCAAGCAATACTATACTGAACAACAAACGTTACTAGAGAACAGAAGAACGTTCTTGAGAACCTTGTTTGGAGGTGCGGCAGCCATGGCAGTTAGCAATCCGGTTCGTGCTGCGAATGCTGTTGCGAATGCAGCTAGTGCTCCATGGGTCGAGCTCAAGTTGTTCACTGGTAATGGTTTGAAGCCTTTTGCTGCTACCAGTGTGGGTGCGGAAAAAATTAATGAGTTGATATTTAAAGGTAATCACACCCCTGGGTTGAGTAAATCTAAAGACGTCATGATAGATTACAACAACAGTGATTTAGGAGAGATGACAGTGTTTGTCAAACCAGGATCCAAAATGCATGCAAAGGCTCATGGTCTAGTTAGAGCCGCAAAACAAGTTGGACATGATTTCAGTTTGGAAAATAGTTTAGATGATGATGTACAACAAGAACTAGGTAAGACAATACATGCCACGATCAACGATTTCGATGGAGATGGTTCCAAGTGGTTGGAACAAGAGATCGAAAAAGAACAAGAAAAATACATATCAGAATTTGAGAATTTACCAGATTGGCAAAAAGACGAAAGAGGTGATGTTGATGGTATAGATGAAGACAGCTATCCAGCTGAAGCACAGAAAGGTGCGACTGATAACGCGAATCGATTCATCAATCAAGGTGTGAAGCATTTTGGTGCTGAGATTGGTGAGCCTATAAAAAACGTGGTGGGTAGAGGTTACATGAAAAGCTACGCACTAGGTGCAGGTGGTGGAGACGAGAGCACCATGATAGACTCGATGGCTGAGCTCAGAGATGTGTACGGTGATGACGAGATTGATGATCCGGATGAGGATGATGTGTATCGCTGGATGGAAGGTGAGGCGGATGATCCTTATGACACGTACAATGATGGGCGTGGTGAGTGGAAAGATGACTATGATCGAGACATGGACCAAGTACAAGGTACTGGTGAGTATGAGCAGCCCGAAGTCACAGCCCCGGACACAAGCTGGGATGATGGTATGGGCAACGTGTTGTCGTTGAGTCAAGTGTTGGCACACGCAGTAGAGAATTGGAGAGACAGGTCACCACAAGAATTGAAGCACCTGATGATACCCACCGAACGAGACCCAGAGCGGGTTGAGAATGCTGACACTAGCAAACCATTGTTAATAGCTTATGATGGTATGACACCGATCAAGATACTAGATGGTCAACATCGATTACAAAAAGCATTAGACATGCGCATGCAGAAAGTACCGATCAGTCGTGTGGATATCAACAGTGATCCAAAGCTCAAACAAATGTTCGATCCTGAACCAGAACCAAATGAGAACATTTAGACAATTTTACGAAGAGAATCTTACCAGACGTCAGAACGATGTATGGAAGGCGTCAGAGCGTATGAGGGACGGATTTGGTATAAACGAAGGTTTATGGGCCAACATCAACGCCAAGAAAAAACGCGGAGGCAAGAGTGCCAAGAAAGGCAGCAAAGCTTACAAAGCAGCCAAGAAAGCTGGTGACAAACTAGAAGTCACAAAAGAAAGTGTATGGAAACCGGGAGATTTAGGTGTTTCGAATTGGGGTGAGTATGAAGCAGGTGGTCGGCATGCTGAACTAGGAGCCATCGAGCCTCATATGGAGAAAATTCCGGGTCCGGATCGTGTGGTAGCGCACATGAACGGATTGCAGAATGAATACATGAGAGTGTTAAAATCCCGGAAATCCAACCCGGATGTGAAGGACAACTACAAGTATGTCCGCGACAATATAGATCAAGCCATACAAATGATGAATCAGACGACCGGTGGAGAAACCGAATCAAGAAGAAACATCACACAAGACATCCACATTGCAGGATTTGCAGCACGTAGATACACACGAGCAATTGAATCAGGTGAAACTAATCAAGCTTATTACAAGAGATTGTTGAATCATCTGCGTGACGCGGCGGATGCCATGGAGGGATTGATCGAACAAGAGGCTGAAGGAGAACTTGGTGGATGGAATGTCAATGAAAATTTCAAAGACGGTAAGAAAAAAGGCAAGAGTCGTCCTGGTAGAGTCAAAAAAGCCGGCACAAGCTGCAACGGATCAGTGACAGAGCTTCGGAAACGTGCCAAGAACAGTAGTGGTGAGAAGGCCAAAATGTCACACTGGTGTGCGAATATGAAGAGTGGTAAGAAAAAGAATTGATATTCAGATAATTTAGTGTAAATAAATACATGCCATCTCCTCAGAAAGCCAAAGGAAATGCCTTTGAGAGGGACACAGCAAAGCATCTCTCGGACGTATTCGGATTGAATTTTACGCGTGTACCCACTAGTGGTGCTATGACTGGAGGAATGAATGCTGATGTGTTGGCTCGTTTGTCTCACTCACAAAAACTATTATTAGAGGGAGATTTGATTCCACCTGATGAATTGTACAAGATGAAGATCGAATGCAAAGCTCATAAGGATATATCATTCAGCAAGTTCTATACTGAGAATAAAATGTTAGACAGTTGGTTGGAGCAATCATATTCTGATGAGAAAATTTGGTTTTTGGTATTTAAAATCAACAACCAAGGCAAATTCATTGCGTTTGATACTAATGTATTCGAGCAATGTAACAAATTAGACGGTGCTAACTACTTGGTATATAAAGAAACCAATTACGTGACTCCTTTAGATGGGTTCTTTGAGAGATACAAAGATGTTTTGTTGCGTTTATGTAAGTAATCTCTTATAATACAAGCTATGGACTCAATCGAGTTAGATAATTACAGCTTACATGTTATAAATTTCGAATCTATATTCACGCGCGCGTACAAGTGTATTGTTGACGATTTGTTCACGTATGACAAGTTTCATGATCATAACGTGAGATCACAGGACACCAAGCGTATATACTATTATCATCTGATCAAGACCATATGTGATGTTGTTATTGAGACTAAAACTACGAACAAGATTGTGATATATTATTGTGAGAAGGATGTCAAATGTGATTTCAAGTCATGTATCAATTCTAGAACTCGCAAAGGTGGTGATAATGACAATAGATCAGACTTTGTGTTGTTCATGAATCGATTTTTCAAACAAATCAAAACCATGATACCGGTTCGAGTGTTTATTGGTGATGTCAAGTTCAATACGTTTGTTCAATATTACAACACCAACAAAGGGAAATACATTGAAGTGATCAACGAGTTGAGGAGCATGACGGGTAAACCTAATTTTAATTTCTCCAAGCTCAAGAAATATAGTGACAAATATAAATTGATTTATATAAGCAAGGATTATCTCAATCAAGTGAAAGTTAAGTCGATTATGTATAAATAATGTTATGAAACGTAGTTTTGACAATTCAATTCAACATGCTCGAAGCAAATATCTCCCAACGGTTACTGAGGAATCTCATATCGTCAACAACAAAACTAATAATATTATTGAAGGTAAGATGGGGGACATGGTGAAGAGCGCGAAAGGTAATTTGAGGAGAGCTGTTAGTGATCCTGTCGGTAGCATGAAAAAAGGTCTAGGTAAACTAGCTGGTGCTGCTAATAAAATTAACACCTTCGCACAGAATCAAAAACATGGTGGTACATTCGGAGCGATGAGCAGTGCTGGTATGTTTGACCCCAAAGGAGACAGTCAACAGGTTAGAGCAGAATGGGACAAGTTGGATGCTGGTGCGAAACAAGCATGGGAGACAAAAGGAAAAACCTTCACACCTCCACAGGAGGGTGCTGATTATTTCTATAATCAGAGGATGAAGGACCTGGCTGATCAAAAAACGAAGGCAGTAGGACCAGGAGGATCAGGCGGTTCAAATACCGGGACTCAAACTCAACAAACCCCAGCACAACAAGAACAGGCTTGGAGAGATGCATTCTTAAGAAATCCTGCTATACGACAGTTTGCTCAAAGCAAAGGCATGGATGAGCAAGGATATGTAGATTTCAAGAAAGCAGAGTCACAATAATTTAATATATGAAAAAGTTCACACATCTAATAGAAGAACACCTTCGCGTTTTAAACGAAGAGGACCCAGCATTACCACCAGCTGATCCAGCCGCGGCTCCAGTTGACCCAGCTGCTGCTCCTGTACCAGAAGAGACTCCAGAGAGTGCAATTCCGGATGAAGAGAGTGAAGGTCAAGAAGACACAGCAGTGTTGAAAGTCAATTATGTTGAGATGATACGCAAAGCATTGATCATGGCTCCTAAGCATATTGATGATGTTGATTATGCCAAGTTGACCAAGGTTGTTGACACAGAGAATCTAGAAGAGATGCAAGAGTTGGTTAGTCGTATTGTGAAGAACAATTATCCGCATTCAGATTTTGAGGTATGAGCAACAAAGACATAGGTGATATTTACAGGAGCATGCTCGAGGGTAAAGAGCATGTGAAGCCCAAACGTGAGAGTGATTTGTATGATGACGTTTTGAAGGAGGCTAAGGTTTCGTTTGCTTATGATACCGGAGATACGGAGATTGTTAGTATTTCAGACGAACGGGCAAGAGAATTATCTGAGATATCCAGTTTGAGTACTGTCCGGAATCAGATGTTATATAAAATAGATGGTCATTGGGTTGGGAGACGGTTGGGTAAGAAGCAGCTTAAAGATTTGGCGGTCGCTGTATCTAAGATGTCAGATTATCAATCAATTCATAACAAGATTATAGAAATCGCGAAGAACTCCGCAATACTTAAGAGTGTTGAAGGTGTTTCGAGTTTTAGTGAAGTTATTTTGAAGATTGAAGCATTTATTCGGGACTCTGCTGCTCTTACACTCAATAATAACGGTCGGGCAGTGAGTCCGGTAGATATAAAGAAAGAGATGGGCCGTATAGTAATGTTAATTGATTCCGGAGATTTTCAAAAGCAGCTAATTGATGTATTGAATGGGAAAGATAAGGATGGTATTACTGGCTTATTTAAAATATTTGAAGTACTAGATCCAAAAGTAAATGGATCAAAGATTTATTTTGATACTGCTAATCACCCTGGTATGTTAACATTAATGCCAGCTGGTGAAGATGAAAAGACCAGAGGAGCAGCTGGTCCAGGGGAAGCTGTACTCGCGTTCATATACGGTGGTATAAAACCTAAAGATGCAGGAGATATACTTCTATCATCCGGAGAAGAAGACACTATAGAGCTTAAAAAACAAGAGGGTCGTATAGGTAAGGCTATCACAAAGGAATCAGTGAAGAAGTTAAGTGGATTATTTTATGGTAAAACTCCCGGAAAAGTCGAGAGGAATGCATATTTTACCAAGATGTATTACGGTGATGACAGAGAACCAGAACAAATGATTAACATCTCTTATAAACTACCGGATAGCTTTTACAGTAGTATAAGTCAAATCACCGGCCGTGATGCAGCTAGACCGCAACAGGAACCAGGTATACAGGTTTTTCCTAAATCTGTCATTGATGATATTAATAACGCCAAGCTAGCTTTACCAGAGGATATGATGGAGTACACGGGATTGATTAATCGTACTGGGATTAAAGATAAGAAAATGATTATAATGGCTAAAGGTTATACAGACATACCAGGTGATTATTTAGCGGGTGTCTTGAGATCTGGACAAAAAGGATCATTATCTGATATGAATGTCACACAATTTATGGCTGAATATTCAGGAGTAACGATTGGTGACAAGAGCGTCAAACCTAATCTCAACTTACCAGATATTTCAGTTATGGATGCTATGTCTCAGCTTACTGGTACAACCCCGCTAGAGAACATAGGTGACTTGATAGGCGTGTGGCACTTAAAGCACTATTTGACTCACATTCAACCATTCAAGTGGTTGTTAGTATATACTGAAGATGGTAGATCCTCGGGTATCACTTATGATGCTATAATTAACACACCAGCAATTGAGCTAGTTCTACTGCTAGCCAAAGGTAATATGCGATTCGGTATTCGCAAGGATGAGGGTGGCTTTCATATTGAAATAAGATGAACTTTAAAAAATTTAACAGAATATTAGAAGAAGGTGGTGCATATGGTCACATGGCCAATGTACATGAGGATTACACTCTGCAATTTGAAGACCTTCAAAACATAATCAGACAAGCACTCACCGGAGGCATTCAAGGCACTATCAAAGAGAAGACAGACGGTCAAGCATTAGCAGTTGGATACAGAGCTGGTATAGTTAGATTTGCTCGTAACAAAGGACATTACAGAGGATTCGGTAAAGACAGTATCAAAGGTAGCAAAGGTGTTATCAATTTCTTCAAAGATCATCCAAATGAAAACGTCAAAGAAGCATTCAGTTTTGCAGCTAAGGATTTAGAGAAAGCCATTCAAGCATTGAGTGACAAGCAAAAACAATTGTTGTTCGGAGATGGTAAAAGATGGATCAATATAGAAGTGATCTGGCCTGCTACTGTGAATGTGATTCCATACAATCATGAATTGTTAGTGTTACACAACTTCAGAGAGTATGATGAAGAGGGTAATGTGTTAGATGGAGACTTTGATGAGTATGGACGCATGATGGCTGGTATGATCAAACAAGTCAATCAGGATGTTCAAAACAAATTCACAATCACAAGCATGCCGATGCTAAAGCTTCCGCAAGTGAGTAACTTCGAAGCTAGTCAAGACGAGTATTTGTCCACTATCAACAATATAATGAGTCAATATCAGTTGAACCCTACTAATACAATAGGAGACTACTGGGTAAGCTACATGTCACAGGCTATCGCTAATGGCGCTAAACAGTTTAACTATATTGTTCAACCAGATGCTCTCAAGAAAGTTGCATTGAGATGGGCATACAAAGGATTAACACCAGGCAAACGACCTAGAGAATATAACGCTACAGCGCTAAAGAACATAGGTGAATTGAAGGCTGCAGTTGACAATATGGAATTTGTACAATGGGTCAGTGCTACTGAGAAGAGTGGTGAGTTGAAAGGATTGTTTGATAATATGAACGATCCGCTCAAGACATTGTTTCTCAAGCTTGGTGTGCAGCTCAATAAAAATATTTCCAATCTACTCACATTGAATCCAGATGAAGCAGTTCAGGATATCAGGAGAGGTATTGAGGAAGTCACTAGAGAGATTGAATCTACTGGTGACATGACTCTTATGGCTAAGTTGCAGAAAGAACTCAACATGATTGAAAAGTTAGGTGGGCTCAAAGAGATTGTACCTACTGAAGGATTGACCTTCACATACACACCTAAAGGTACAGATGAGCAGAAGATTTATAAATTCACAGGTATATTTGCACCAGTGAATCAGATTTTAGGTAGTTTGAAGTTCGCTAGGTAACTTATTGCATCTTGGCTTGTAGTTCTGCTTTTTTATCATCTAGATACTTACTAGACAAGTTTTTCATATCCTTAACCTGTTTAGGTAATTGCTTGCCAGTTGCTTTAGCTTCTTCCTCTGCTTCAGCAGTTTCAGTTGCAGCATTGATCGCGGTTTCAGTTGAACTTTCGATATCATCTACTTTCTCCTGTACGTTAGAATCGTTACCAAGACATTTTCCAGCCTCTTCGCACTTCGATTCAGTTGAGCAATGAGAACACGGCTTGAATCCTGATTTCCCTTCAAATATATTCATATATGCATTCGCGAGTGCGTCAAAGTCCTTCTTGTGTGATGATGTCATACGTTTATTTATTAGAATTTATCAGATATCGATGGATTTGGGTGATAATTATTCAGGTGTATCGTCAGGTGTGTTGATTATATGTGTCTGCTTTCCTGCTGTACCATTCCATATCTCATATGACTCTATCTCACCATATGAATTTATACCAGTGGCAGTGGTGGTTGTTTGATTGATACGCTCTGGAGTTCTGTTCCATATCTGATATGACTCTTCCTTACCATATGAATTTATAGCTATGACTGTGGTGGTAGCTTGGTACTGAACACCAGGATTTTGCCCTATGTACTCAGTATCAACTCCTGGGTTCGACGTCACCATACCTGACACATTCATAACAGCCGTATCATTACTAGGATTATACAAGTATAAATCCCATTCATTGTATGATTCTAGTTTTCCTTGTGAGTTGATCGCTTGTTTAACTGTTGGTGTTCCTGGAGACTTTTTCCTCCAATATGATTTACTTGTACCGGCCATGTCATTATTTATGATAAAATCAGTAGATCTGTAATATGTTGAGTATAAATAGTATGTATATGAGCGAATCACATAACACACTTTTGACTCTAGTCGAGTCCTATATTAGCGAGAATGAGAAGTTTTCTGAAAAAGGAAACAAAGCTGCTGGCACGCGTGCCCGTAAAGCTCTCATGGAGATCACTAAAATCTGCAAAGATCGCAGAAAAGAGATCCAAGAATCCAAGAATAGTGAGTAGACTATGATTAAATACTTCTATGGACAATAGATCATGGAAGAAAGAAAGGGACCTTCTCTCTGAAGCCTACGGTAAAACTAAAACTGTAACTGAAGAAGAAGGTTTACCTGTATCTGGAGAAAATGAAGAACCAATGGAAGAACCGATGGGTGATCCTGTTGATGCTATTATCGATGCGCAAAGAGAACCTGATGAAGTTGACGCTGAGATTGAGTCTTTAAAAAACTTACTGTTAAATCCACCTGCTGCTAAAATTGAGGAATATGCAGATGCAGGTCAGTTACACGTGTATGTAGACATGCTCAAGAAAAAACTTGAAGCAGCCGAAGCTGTTCAAGCGGCTGTACGTGGTACAGAAGACAACACGTAAAATTACTCCCGGGTAGGAGACAACACATACAATGTGTATATGGTCAGTACGCCGATCAATACTAATAAAGGTCCGTTGAGTTGATGAGAGGCATGCTCGCATGCTCCACCAGTACATTCAATAAGTTTTGGGTCTATTTTGTCAAATATAGTTTTCATTTTTTAAGTTCCTATCTTTTTAAATCTCGTACAAAATCGTAAAACTCTTGTCGTGTGTTGATATCTTTACGATCTAAAAAGGCACCGCTCATTCTTGCAGTCTTCATCGTACTGTCGTGTTTAACACCTCGTACACATGCACACAAGTGGTTTGCTTCGATTAATACAGCAACACCTTTGTTACCTTCGCAAACACTATCTATATATCTATGCACTTGCATTGTGGCGTTCTCTTGTACTTGAGGTCTGCGACAGATCCACTCTACAATACGGTTCAACTTACTCAATCCAATCACTTTGCCATCAACTCCAGGGATATACGCTACATGAGCATTACCGATGAATGGTAAATGATGATGAGAGCAAAATGAATTCATTCTGATGTTACCTTGAAACACAACACCATCATAACTATCAACGTTATCAAATGCTGTTATCTTGGGAGGTTCAGTGAAACAACCTTCAGCTAGATCATTGATAAAAGCCTTTGCTACTCGTCTAGGTGTATCGGCACTGTTTGGATCATTTCTCCAGTCAAATCCTAATGCATCCATGTATTCACCATAGGCCTTAGCAGCGTTCTCAATCATTTCATCCTTCTCGTCACGTGTTCTAGGGTGATTACCATTTGCGAAAGTCAATTTAATATCTGTCATACACTTATTATACGGTATATGATGTGAATATTCAACAAGTTTTTGATAAATAATTTATATGTCTAGGTTTGATACAGTTTTAGAGAGTAATTTAAGTAAGACTAACTTGTTGAGAGTGAGAGTGAAGCATGATCCCAGAAACGAAGCAGAAACACGCGGCGATTATGTAGGATATGTACTTGAAGAAGATGGTGAAGGTAATATCGTGGCTATAGTGCCTAGTTTGGGTGCGGATAGGATGAGCTTTGGACTAGATCAGTATGAAGTTGATGGAGGAGGTTGCGGTATGCAGGATGACCCGTTGATTGATCTCAAAAAACATATTGTTGATTATTTGATGGTTAGAGGTTATCATGATAAGGTGTCTGAGAACATGGAAATTATTATAAAATCTACAAACGTTATTGAATTAGAACGAGTTATTGGATCATGTGGTTGTGATTCTTCTGAAATACTGAGCGTGTATAGAGATTATTTTGGCGGATGAAGTCGTTTGATATATTGGTTGAATCTCTATTGAGTGAGGCTTCTGAAGACGTGTATACAATTGGTATATTTCCAGGAGCCTTCAAGCCTCCTCACGTGGGTCACTACATGACTGCATTGAATGCTTGTAAGGTGTGTGATGAGGTTAATATATTTGTATCATCCAAACCCCGGGCATTAAGCACACAGAATAAAGCCGGAGGAGATAGTGCGCCTGACAGTGCTCGATATAAAAATTTAATACATTCAGACAAGTTCACTGACAACATTCTATCAGTTCAGACTGCTGGAGTTGCTAGGATGACTAGTGCAAGTGCCTTTAGAGTCGCGATATCCACCAAGGACAAGAACACTATAATGAAAAATTTACCCAAGGGTATTGATGCGGATCTGGTGTTTAATATATTGATGTCTAGTAATGATGTTAATAGTGAAGGATACGGACATGTGACTATAGAGCAAACGATGGCTATATGGAGATTGTATGCTGGTAGCTTGATACAAGAGAGTGGTATAGACAGTGACAAGCTTAATATTAACATATCTAAACAAAGTCCGGTAAAAGACACGTATGATCTTGTAGATGATATAAATAATGGCGAGCGTGCATCGATGACGAGTGTCAAGTTGTACGTAGGAGAATGATATGAAACGTTTTGGTACATACGAGAGTGATTTTGCTAATTTATTTGAGTGTTATGCTCAGGTCAATAAGAGCATAGTAGTGGAACGAGACCTGCCTAGTGTTAGCAGGAGTGTCAACATACCTACTAATAGCAAAGAGCCATCGTTCAGAGGTCTCAAGTTTATAAAAATATTCCTACAACGAGCCGGTCAAGGAGCTGATCTGATTCACTTGGCCAAGTTGAAGTCAATTGATAGTGATGACGGTGAGGGGAGTACTATAATAACTGGTACAGAGAATGATGATACTATTCAGATTATAGTTAACAAGAAGAGTGCTCAAGTGAAAGTGGTTGATTCGCAAGGTAATATAGAGAACGATTTCGTTACTAGTATTGCTCCTAGATTTGACAATGAGAGTGGTGAATTGACCATCATTCAAGTTAACGAGGTTTAATAAAATTTAATTATGAAAAAATTGAAGCATAATAGCAAGAGGAATAGTGTAATGTTGTGTTGTAATAGCAAGGCATGTCCTGAGGTTTATTCTAAGGATAAAAATTCCATACAAATACGTGATGATGATGGGTTTGTTGTCACAATAACTAAAGATCAGGCTCGAATGATTTCAGAAGCTGTCGATCTGATTGAGGAAAACGAAGAATAAATGGTGTATGAATTGATATGCTGTGTAGGAATGCACTGGATATTCAAGTATGGTTCAATTCTTAACATACCTCGTGATTTTCTCAGTAAATTAAATATATTCGACAGTCTATTCAAATGTAGTTTATGTCTAGGATTTTGGGTAGGTATTGTTGTGTCATTGTTAACAGATAACAACATTCTATTACCTTTTGCATCTGCGGGGGTTTGCTGGTTTTTTGACAATATCAACAACACACTACAAAGTGTTGAGATAAAGCTGGATAAGTAAAGTTTCAGTTGCCTTGTATCAGTATATATACTATAATTAGTATATGTTTCGTTGTACAAAATTATTAGAATTAGGCTCTTGTGCCTTCAAACAACCAAGAGCGACTAGTCATTGTCGACACAATCACGGCTATCAACTTAAGGCTAAATTTTGGTTCACTTCCGTTGATTTAGATATCAACCACTGGGTTGTAGATTTTGGTGGATTGAAGGAATTTAAAGCTATATTAAAAGATCAATTTGATCACACTACATGTCTTGCTTTTGATGATCCTCATTTGGATCTGTACAGGGAGTTAGAAAGACGTGACGGATGTAAGTTGAGAATAATGCCTAAAGGTACAGGGATTGAGAGAATTGCTGAGTGGTGTTATGATGCAGTTAACAAATATTTACGAGAAACTCAAGGTGTTAGATGTAGTTGTATAAAGGTTGAAGTGTTTGAACATCAGGATAATAGTGCTATATACGAGCAAGATCAAATAGTCATCACAAATGACTTAGACACCTGGTCTGGAGCTGAGGTACAACCAGTGAGTGGTTTCGAGCAATTAATCGTAGAGGACAAGGTTCCAGAAAAAGTTGTACAAACAGCGCCTCCGGTAGATAATAATACGAAGACAGATGACAACCCTTTATATGGAAAGAAACAAACCAACAAGTGGATAGACAAAGAATCGACAAACGTTTGGGGATGGTAATATTATGAAAGACGAATCACAATCAATGAAAAATTTTATGGCTAACGACAGACCAGCACCTACAACTCTAGATTTATCTGAGAGTTTCTATTCAGTTCAATGCGAAGGACACACCACTGGTTATCCTGCATATTTTATAAGACTCAAGGCTTGTAATTTGATGTGTGGAGGTACAAATGGTGAGTTGATGAAATCAGGAGATGCTACATGGTGGTGTGATACAGAGGCAGTGTGGAGGAGAGGCTTAGAGAAACCTTTCTACAAGCTTGTCAAAGAGTGGGAGGATGAGTGTATTGATCACTGGATATATGACGGTCGTATTCATCTTATATGGACTGGTGGTGAACCATCTATACCTAAGCATCAAAGATCAATACCAGCATTTCGTGACTATCTGTTTGATTATGTCAAGGATAATCATGATAAGACTCTCAATACATTTGATGAGATTGAGACTAATGGTACATTGTATCTCCAGGATGGCTTGTTTGATATGTTGGATCAGATCAATTGTTCTGTGAAGTTGGCTAATAGTGGTATGGCAGAGAACAGACGTATTGTACCTGCCGCATTGCATCGTATCATGTCTCATGAGAATTACTGGTTCAAGTTTGTTATCAGTACTGAAGAGTGTTTGAAGGAGATAGAAGAGGATTTCATTCGACCGTTTAACATACCTCATGACAAGGTTTTATTACAACCAGGTCTAGACCGGCAAGCAGATTATCACGAAAGAACTAGGTTCACATTAGAGATGGCCAAGAAGTATGGTTATATTGGATTGAGCAGATTACATGTATCTGCATGGGATAAATTGACTGGTGTGTAATAAGTAGATTTATGAGATTATCGATATCAGGTACAGCTTGTCAAGGCAAGACAACACTACTAAAAAGTTTCATTAAAAAGTGGGACATGTACGAGACTCCTAAGGTTAGTTATCGTTCGATTCTAAAACCTGAGGCTCACAGCAAGGAAACTACCATGGAGAATCAATGGGACATTCTCAATCATATGATTGACCAGATGGAGACATATGATGAGGATAGCTACGTTATCTACGATAGATGTCCCCTTGATAACCTTATATACTCCATGTGGGCATATCACAAGGGTGTAGGCGACATAACTGAATCCTTTATCGAAAAGTGTATTCCTATTGTGAAGCAATCGATGCACTTTCTAGATATCATATTCTTCATACCTATCACGAACGTTGCTCAGAATGATATTGAGGATGACGGGGTGAGAGAGACTGACAGTGAGTACATAAAAGAGATTGACAACTTGTTCAAAGCTATGTACACTAACTGGGCTAAAGAAGACGAGAGGTTTTTTCCAAAAGAGGATCGCGCAGCAATGGTAGAGGTTTTCGGCTCGACAGAAGAGCGTATAAAGTTGTTAGGATATTATCTTAATGACAATGGTGATATATTTGGTGAGGAAGATTCACTCGTTGATACTAGTGTGTTGACTGATGAATTTGGGTTTCCGCTGATCGCTGATAATGATGATTCAGCAAAAACTTACGGTTAATACATAAATAATAACGATGAAGAATTTTAATAGTGAGCTTGACAGTGTGATGGAAAATTTTGGATTACACAAAACCGTCGTAAGGGAAAGATTTCCTAGAAATTTAAAGTTGAGTGAAGAGTTTGTTGAATCATTCAAACGTGAATTCGACGCTCAAACAAGTCCAGTGTTCACAGAGAATGAAGATGGTACTCAAGAAGAGACTCGTGGTGCTAGAGATCCTAGTAAAGTGTTGAAAGAGTTTCAAAAAGCTCTCAAGTTTTTGGTCTAGTTCTTCTTTAGCTGCTCTCCGGTTTTGTAAAGAGTATCTCCCTTTTGATATTCATCACCATCATTAGTAACCTTATACTTCACCAACCTACCAGGGATATTGTGTTTACTCTTGACACCCTTACTACCTTTTTCTGGTAATTTGATAACATCCTCCACCTCTCCCTCACTACCGGCGTGTTCGCAGTCAGGGTTAGTATTCTTTATCTTGTCACCTTTCTTCAGAGTTGACGACACAGGCTTGTTATCAGCCTCGGTATAGAACTGTTTAAACGTCTTTATATTTATACTTAATTATTGCTCGAGTTTTTTGACAATAAACTTCAACATTTCACTACGCATGATATCATTATGAGTAAATTTGAAGCAGAAAATACCATTGTCTTCACTCTCTTTATCATTAAACTTATCGTACATTTCTTTAAAACCTGATTTTTGTCCGATATCAGCTTGGAATGTATCTCCGATGACTAACATTGTGGAATCTTCTCCAAATCGTGTTAATATAGTCACAAGCTCACTCTTGGTTAGATTTTGTGCTTCATCAACTATAACTACGCTATCCTTGAATGTTAGACCTCTGACATAATTGACAGGTAATGCTTTGACTACAGATTGTTCAAATAGTGTATTCATCGCGCTAGAGCTAATTAACTCTTGTAACTTCTCTTGCAAGGGTAAAGTCCATGGAAGGAATTTATCATCAACTTCACCAGGTAAAGCTCCCATGCTCTTGCTAGCAGACTCGATTATACTTCTTATATACACTACCTCATCAACTCTATGTGCCTTCAGCATGTTCAATGCGACTAATGCAGCACAATATGTCTTGGCTGTACCTGCCGGGCCGTCAACAAATGCTATCTTTGTGTTGTGACTATAACATAGCTCAGTAAATGATTCGTGAGTCGGAGTTAGCTTGTACTTCGTATTTATCTTGAATGTTCTGTCAAACTCATTACTTGATACGACTTGTGGTAGCTCTTCAATTTCTCTATCCTTACGATTTTTATTTGATGCGGATCTCTTGTAATTCGAAGTCTTTTTTCTTGTCATTTAAAATTACTTATTGCAACCGACTGATTTAGCCATTATAATTAGATATTATGACTATCGGAAAAATTGGATTAGGTATCGTTACTTGTGACAGGCCGGATTTTTATACGAAGTGTGTGGAGTCTATCAACGATACACACAAGGATATTATCGATGAAATTGTTGTTGTTAACGATAGTAAGAGGAGAGTGACAATACCGGCACATGAGTGTCATGTCATAAACAATAAGAAAAACTTGGGTGTAGGCAAATCCAAGAACAAGCTATTGAAGTATTTGATGGACAAGAAGTGTGAGCATATATTTCTTGTGGAGGATGATATAATATTCAATAGCAATCAGGTAGTCAAGCAGTATATCGAGTTGTCTCAAAGGAGTGGTGTTAAGCACTTGAACTTCTGCTTACACGGAGAGGACAACAAGTTGAATGGTGTACCACAACCTAAATTGATCGTAGATTATGGGGATATCAAGATGAGTCTTTACCATAATGTATACGGAGCTTTGAGTTACTACCATAACAGTGTCATAGAAGATATAGGCTTGATGGATAAGAGATATTTCAATGCCATGGAGCATGTTGACCACACAATGGAGACTATCAAGGCAGGATACCATCCTCCATTTCGATGGTTTGCAGATATTCACAATAGTGATGTTTTGTTATCTGAACAAGATCATGGACATAGTGACAGTAAAATACGAAGTGAAAGTGACTGGATGAAGAACTTTCAAACGGCAGTTGCGTTGTTTTACGACAAGCATAATATCAACGTATGTGATCCTAATCAAGAGACAGCTAGTAAAGATGATGCAGTTAACTTCTTGAGGTGTGTTAGGCCATGAAGATTATAATAGGTACAAATACATTTGGTAAATATCATCGGCAGGATGTGGCAGTTGAGTCGTGGAAGCATTTGAGTGATGTGAAACTAGTCAATGTACAGTTTGAGGATGAGAAAGATAGTTTTAACGTTCAATACGATATGGAGCATGTGTTTGCTCTCACTCGCAGTAGTATGGATACTGTTGATAAGTCAACAAAGAAATTACCGTATATTAACGATATATTAGATGTATTGTCTCGGCAAGATTGTGATTATTTCATATACACTAATAATGATGTAATCATCAATAAAAATCTCATCAAATATATATCTGAAAACAAACCGGCGTGTATGAGTTGTTCAAGATTAGATATACATGATGTTCATTCATTTGATATTATACTAGAGAAAAAAATAACTCCTGTTAGATATGAAATCGCTGGTTTTGATACATTCATATTCTCTAAGGACTGGTATGAGCTTCACAAGGACCTTTTTAGAGATTATCTAGTTGGACAACCTCACTGGGATCAAGTATACGCAGGTTTGATGAAGATGCATGGTGGGGATTTGTTTGGTAACAATTTTCCACCATATTGCTTTCATATACATCATGAAGCTACATGGCAAAACATTCAATGTGTAGAGAGGAATTTCAATTCAACTCAGTTATCGATTAGCAGAATGGATTGTCTGGCGGAACGTCTATTTAATCGGTACTTGACCGATGTGCTGATCAAAAGATTACCACGTGGTACGTTCATGAACCCTGTGACTAATGAGAAGTTAATGGAACGTAATTTCTGGAGAATATTTTTATGAAGCTTATTACGTTTTTCAATAAATTTATAGTATGATGGAGTTACACTTCAATAATCAATATCACTTAGGTGATTGTATTTTTTCTATTATCTATTTTAATAAAATTATAAAACTTGATAGTGTCACACGGATTATATTCTATTGTCATCCACAGCATCATCATCAATTACAAGAATTAATTGAGGGTGATATATTATTAAAACCATGGAGGGACTCAGGTGAATCTACCTGGATCAATCGCGAGTTATTGTATCATGGTCTTAGTGGTAGCTTTAATGGTGTGTATGGAAGGACAAAGAATACTGATGAGATCTATATAGATTTTTATAATTATCTATCTAAGAGGAACGGACTGAATGTAGTATTCAATACGCGAGAGGATATATTGTATGATTCTAAAAAATACTTAATTGATATTAATGACTATAATTTAGGGTATGATGTATTGGTAATAAATTCCTCCCCACTATCCGGACAGTTTCCTCACTGTAGTAATGAGCTTGACGATATTATTGGAAAGTTAAACCTACGGAAAAGTGTTATAACAACCAAGAAAGTTAGCGGTATAGAATGTACCCTTGATAAGAAGTTTACTGTACTCGATATAGCTAAACTCAGCTATCATATAAAATATGTAATAGCAATACATACCGCACCTCATATATTAGCGTTGAATAAATTTACTATCGATAGATTTAAGAAGTGGATAATGTTCGACTTACGGCATAACTATAGCTATGGCTTTATGAAGCATTACCTTACCTTAGGTGAATTTATGGAGGAAAATATAATATGATTAATGTACTACAATATAATGAAACTCTTTATCCGGAATTTCAACGAAAAGGTCACGCAAGTCAATTTGCGATCCCATATGCAAAGCATGTATGTAGTGGTACCGGTTTTGATATAGGGTGTATGAAAGAAGAGTGGGCCTTTCCAGGCGCTATACCTATTGATATGGACTTGGATGATGAATACCATGCAACCAATCTACCGGATAAGAAGGTGGATTATATATTTAGCTCTCATTGTTTAGAGCATATAGCACACTGGGTCACGGTTTTAGACTACTGGATCACTAAGTTGAATGATACTGGTGTTATATTTTTATACTTACCTCACTACTCACAAGAGTACTGGAGGCCATGGAATAACCGGAAGCACGTTAATATACTAGAACCGGATCATATTAGAGACTATTTCAAGAATGCTGGGTTTGAAGTTTTTGTAAGCAATCCAGATTTGAATAATTCTTTTATGGTTATTGCATCAAGACAAATTAATATATTGTAGGGTGTTAATCTCTTTATCAGATATAGATTATAGACACTCAGGTGATACGTTTAGAGAGTTGGTACATTTATGGGAAGACGAGGGGTTATGTAAGATATCATCTAGTAATAAAAGGCACTCCTGCTGGATAGATAATATCATGCTATATGACGAACCAACGCTCGAGTGGTATGATAAACATAAATATGAATACAGTTTCGCATTATTTGGAAATACTGTTCCTAATCTACCGAATAGTTCTCCATGGATATTCTGGGCTAGGCGACCATCACTACTCCAAAAAAGTAGGGATATAATACCATCTTATAGTGATCGAAATATAGGCTCTATTTTTTTAGGTAAAATCGAGAACAATGTTCAACGTCACAAAAGAACACAAAAAGATTGGTCTAAAGTAATTGATGTGTTTGAGATGCCAGTACAGGGTGTATATAAATACTCACAGTCTGAATATTTAGAAAATATTAAGAATAGTAAGTATGGATTATGTTTATCTGGATATGGTCCTAAGTGTAATAGAGAGATTGAGCTAATGGGTGTTGGTACTGTACCGATCATAACCCCATTAGTAGATTTGACTTACTATAATCCACTAGTTGAGAATAAGCACTACATTAAGATAGATACTCCTTGTCAACTAACTGATAAGATAGATCAGATATCTAGAGAAGAGTGGGAGTATATGAGTGATAGTTGTTTAGAGTGGTATACAGAAAATGCATCTATTAATGGTTCATTTAATACAACAATCGAAATTTTAGAGAAGGCTAATGTATTGAGATGAAAAGACCTGTATATATTTCAATTACTAGCATCTATCAGAGACAGTCTGAGCTCGTTGTAACATTAAATTCAATCATCAGCCAGACGGTGATACCAGATGAAATATTTTTATATCTATCAGAAGACCCATATCTATTGGATAGTGGATTTAAGAATAAAACCATAACCGATAAACAACTAAATCAATTTATAGAATCAAATCCATTGATTAAAATTATATGGACAAAAAATACCGGTCCATACAGAAAACTATTACCATTATTAGAAGAAAATTTTGATAAGGATTGTCTGATTATAACGATTGATGATGATACTCAGTATAATAATACAATGATTGAGACATATATAAAATTATTTGATACTCATCAGTGTCAGATTGGTGCGAGAGCATCATCAATGAATATGGAAATTGCTAAACAAGGTAAATATGGTCAACCTCCGCGATATGGTGTTTCTGAGATCAGTAATTTTAACACAGGTAAAGGTGGTATCTTGTATCATCCTAGCTTTTTTCATAGATTTAATGAAATTATATTCAATGATGAAGTGTATAATAAACTATGTTCCACAAATGATGACATATGGTTCAATTGCTTGAGAATGTGTAGCAATGTGCCTTGTTATGTACCTAAATATAAATACATGAATAGAGATCTACATGGTACTCATTCTCTTTGGGACAAATTCAATAAGATAAACAATCAAAATTGTAAATACTTTATAGATACAATGACGTATTTGATGTCTATATAGAAAATAATATGTTATTTGATAGTAAAAAAATATTGAGGTATAATAAATAGTGGGTAATAAAAAAAATAATGTGTTATTATTAAGTATATGTAAGATGGTATACAATATATATGGAGGAATCTATGAAAAGTTCGCAGATTGTAAATAGCTGGAAGCGATATATTGAGACCAACCTACTACCGGTTGTTAACAATAATCTATCGGGCGGTAGATTCTTAGAAGGCAATATATATTCAAAGCATAAAGAAACAAGTCACTACGAAAATTTAAACCCAAAAATACACAATATCATTAATTTAGTAACCGAGGTTGAGCCGGTGGCTATACTCGAGATAGGATTCAATGCCGGGTTTTCAGCATTGTTAATGAAGATGGTGAACCCTGCAGTTAATATGACATGTATCGATATAAATGAACATAATTATGTTGTACCGTGTCATGAGCGTATCTCTAAAGATTATCCAGGGATTGAATTAATAACCGAACGGTCAGGTGATGTTCTATCGAGGTTAATTGCTCAAAATAAGACATACGATATTATTCATATAGATGGTGATCACAGAACGTTAGGTGCATCGCAAGATCTTGACAGTTGTTTGAGACTTTGTAATAAAACTGTTATCATATTTGACGATACTAATTTATCTAATCTGAATAGCTTGTGTAATAGGTATGTAAGTGAAGGTAAGATGAAGGATTATGATATGCCGGGGTTTGTTCAATGTATTGATAAGAGTCATAGATTTTTTAGTGTTGATTAAGTGGTATAAATATCGTATAATATATGTATGATAGTTGATATTAAAAGTTACGACGGCAATTTATTACATAACCGTTTCGCATATACATTTTTCAAGAAGAGAACATTACCAATTGGTAACATTATCACATTTCGTGGACCTATGCTTGTTGAAGCGGATGGTATGATCGACCATGAGGATGTTCTTAACAATGATTATATTTATAGTGATGATGCAGTTAATTTTCTTTGGGAGATTCCTGATCTGGATACATTTGGAGCAGTGGCATGGCAGAGATTATTCAACACTGGAATTGCTAATGTGTTACAAAATTTGATCAAAGCTCCTATTGAAGTAGATGGTGATGACTTGATCGTACATAAAGAATTCACAAGTGGTGGTATCATACAAACCAAAGGTAAGTGTAGCGTCAGTATCACACACAACAAGAGTGGTGCTGCACTAGGTCATACCGGAATTAACATTCGTGCTGGTGATAGAGCTCCTAGTTTTGCTTATAGTACTAACTTAACTGATGATCAAGTTAAGATTTTTCAAGACACCGTGGTTGAGATGTTTTATGCAATGAATGATGATATGTTCCTTGCTACGACTAAGATCATCAGCAAGTAGTGACCATCTTTGATATTCTTAATGATATACTCTTCACCAAGAAGGGTAATCTATTAAAGAATGTAGATGAAGAGAGTTCTTTCAATAACTATATGATTAATAGGTGGATCAGTATGCACAGTCCGTCATTAGCTATTGTTATCAACAACACAAGCAATTGGTTGTGGAGTGTGTTTGAAACCAAACAAGATTACTACAAGTTTATCAACACAATAATACCTCGTGTGTCTAGAAAGAGAATACACTATATCAAGAAGGCCAAACCGGAAGACAAACCAAAAGAGTTAGAGAACGTTGAATTACTCGCAAAGAGACTTGAACTTTCCCAAAGGGAGATTAAATCTTATTATGAGTACAGCAGCCAACACAGCACAACTTCAACACGCCCAGACACAACTTAGAGACAAAGTCAAGGGTACTATTCAACTCGACAATTATGTAACGAGTGAAAATTTTGATCTATTCGGGTACGAACTTTCTAGTGTTCTAGATGATATTATTTTAGTCAAATTTTTAGACTGCAATGACGACGGATCAGAATTGCTTAAGAATGGTGTTTGGGTACCAATCAATGCCACCACATTCACATGGAGGATTGGTGAGGTTATTTTAGCTGGACCAAATTGTGAGTATGTCAAGCCTGGTAGTGTGGTTTGTTTTCCTAACGACAAGGGCATTCAAGTAGGTAATTTAGAAATTGATGGTCATGGTAAGCTTAAAAATAGCTGCTTCTTGAACGAAGCTAGAATATTTGGTATTTGCAAGACAAAGGAAGCAGATAGTGAATGAAGGTAGGTATATCAACGCTACGTGTGTTGCTTGAGAATAACGTACTCGAAATAAAGTTCAAGCGAAGAAGACCAAAAGCTGGAGCACCAGCCACACGTAGAATGTTATGTACCAACAATCCTGTTGTTTTACAGAGCAGCACAGGCAGACAAACTCTACATTACAAAACAGCAACTGGTACTCCCAAGTACAGCCCTACAGCAAAAAATTTAGTTATAGCATGGGACATATTCAAGCAAGACTACAGGGCTATAAGCGGAGACAATATAGAAGTGATAAACACTATACCTATCAGTGGTGACGGTAAAGAGTTTTGGCAATATTTTGCAGACACAATACATCCAATGACACCTCAACAGAAAGCGAGTTTTTTCAATGTCTGATCTTGTTCAAAAAAAGATGAAGTTGTTGGAACCTATGTTACAAAAGAATGTGATATTCAACATAGGTACCAAAACCATAAGAAGAGGTAGATTGTTGTTGTTCAATATAGATGATTATTATATCAAGTTTACTATCAAAACAAACAAAGATGTGATCAAAACATATGACGCTCCATATCCATACGATATAATAGAAGGTGACAACTCTGTCAAGTTGTCTTATAAACTAGAAGACTTTTGCAGAGGCAACACAAAAAAGGAGGAGCTCCTTCGTGAACAATTACCAATTGGTAACAACAAACTGTATGATACAAAGCTGATAATTACAAATATTGACCCGTTAGTCAATAAGTAATTACATGGCGCATATAGAACCCGTATTTTCATTCATCCCTTCAGTAACAGGTGATGTAGACTACTCCCCACTAGGTGGCAAAATTGGCTTGGAAGCTGAGGATGTTGCTAATATCAAGGCTGTCGCTAGCGCAGAAGCAACCGCAGCACTAGAGGCTGGTTATGGTGAAGTTGGTGATGGTGAAGTTTTAGATCATTGCCGCAAAAGAAATTTAGGATACTAAGTCATGGGTGATATAGTCCATAACGTTGGATCTAGCACAAGCGCAATCCGACCGGCCAACAAACCTGTAATAACTGTAGATAGTGGTGATATTACTCTAGAGACAGGAGCAGAGCTAGTGATTCCAGACGCAGATGTTAAAAACTGGAACAACAAAGTCGTTCCTCATACTATTGACACTAGTGCTGTCGACATGTCAACTGAAGGTACATATCCAATAACATACACAGCTGTTGACATGTTAGGTAGAACGACAATTGAAAGTCGTAATGTTGTTGTGAAAACACCACTGATACCAGCACACTATTATATGGTAGCACAAGTAGGCTCCGGGGTGTTTGTCAAATTTAGATTTGAGCAAGACTTCGCTGATTACGCCAATCTGTCGACTGTAGATACAGTCCAATCATTGAGATCATCACAGGGGGGAAGTATAGAAAAACAATGGGGGACAATTGGTACTATTTTAGTATATACTCAGAGTAGTGATAGTTCAGAAAGAAGAGTTAGCCACTTGTTACAATTCACAGCTGATCAGGTTGGAGTGAGCGCAGAGTTACAAACTTCCGGAGCTGAAGGCAACTGGATGTACACCGCATCTAACAATCTCGTCGATGGTGGAACACCGTTAACTCACGTCCCAGAAGGCCCGGCTTGATTCGAACACAAAAAGCTCCCAAACATCTGTCTCTTCGATAATAGTATATCAACATAGTGATTCCTGCCGCTAGCAATAGCTAACAAGAAACAGGTAAAGACAAGGTGAGTAATTTTATCCGGCTGATTTGGTACATACACAATGCACCTATGAACTAACATAGATTACATTGAGTATGGTAATAATATCCGTATTGATATGTATACACAAAAGACGCACTCTTCGAGATATCAATTTTATGGAGAATCCTGACCTAATAAACTCCGGTTATAAATAACCACTAATATATGCCGACAATAGTCGCAGTTCGGTGCTATGCGGATTTTAAGCCGCCGTTTTTCACCTGCCGTCTAACAGTTGTGTTTAATTTAGCTACGTTCGTTCTAGCAGTTCTCTCTGCCAAGTTGAATCCTATCTCTTGAGCTAACCACTGCTCACACTCGTGTACCGAAAATGCCGATAGGCAGCACTGTAGCGTTGTTTCACACTTTTGTACCATATATTATAATATAGTATGATAATGAGAAGTCAACTGATAAATAATAATAGCACATGAGAGAACAACCATTCTATTTCGAGATCAAGGATATAATGACCCAATTTGTGGGAGCATTTAATAATATCATTATAAGCCGGCACAATAAGGATAGAGATGTTAGATCGAAGGTTCACGTGAGATACGTATATGCACCTAAACAACGCGTTGTACACGATTTAACTAACAAAGCCAAGCATTTAACCCTACCTGTCGTTGCTGTCAACATCGGGAGTGTCAGTAGAGATGAGAGTAGAGTGTTTAATAAGATTGAAGGATCGTATTTCGCGAGTGAGGAAACTCACATAAGTGCAGACAGAACTGAGAAATCTCAAACCACATACAACATGCCCCAGCCGGTTCCTGTCAATATAGAGGTTAACATGAGTATATTGGCTAGATATCAAACAGACGTTGAGCAAATAATAAGCAATTTCGTTCCTTACAATGATCCTTATATTGTGATATCATGGAAATTACCTGAAGGGTTTAGTAGCAAAGATCAGGAGATCAGATCAGAGGTATTATGGAATGGTAATTTGAGTATGAATTATCCAGATGAATTGAGTAGCACCACACCTTACAGACTAGCATGCGACACGTCGTTCACCATCAAAACATGGTTATTCAAGAAGCACAGAGCTCCTGTGAACAATGTATTTCAGATCACAACTAATATGTCTCCTGTACCGGAAATCACAAGCGATTTTTCCTTCATCACACCTTACTACGATGAACTGACCGAAAGTTCGTATACATCTGGACTAGGTCCACCACTAACTGCTGCGCCTTTCATAACTCACATAGACACAGAGAGGTACGAGGAGAATGAAATATTAGGTTACAACATGTCATCAACAACCGGGGTGTACTTATCAAGTAATGATATAAACAGTCTGAGTGGTATGGAGATTGCACCATTCACTGATCCTTACTTATCATCCATATACCCATCTTTCTCAGGTGTACCTATCAACTACAACATAGTCAACGACAATAAAATATACTTTGATCTCCCAGAGCTCCCTAAGAACGTGACTTATGACTTGATTGTGCGAAATATAGGCGGATATGATACAGCACTTAATTCAACACTTCATGGCAAAGGAATATTCCTTTCATAAATAATTAGAATGACTGATTGTAATAGTAATATAACTTTAAATGATCTACCAACATGTAGCAATGTTGATAATCAGGGATTTTTAATTGTTCAGAATGATGATAGTGCTTGCAAGGTCAAGATATCAGATTTAGTCTTAGGAGTAGAGAATGTAGATTTTTATCCTGAACTACTAGATATTATATCTCAACTAGAAACATTAACAGCAATTGTACAATCTAAGTCTGCAGAATGGGACACTTGTTACACAACCACGAACACAAACAGTGCCGCTTGGGGTCAGGTTGACAGTTTAGGTTTAGCTGAAGTTGGTAATATTGTTGAATCAACAAGCGCAGAATGGAGTGACACAACATCTTTAGTATTCGCTAAAAGTGCTCAATGGGACTCAGCTTATACATATATGACTGATTACTCTGTAGAGTGGAACAATGGATTAGCCACAATAGCATTGTATCCTGACTACTCAACCACTATAGGAATAGTTCAAGAATTATCCGGTCAATGGAATACAGCTTACATGAACTGGCAGTAATTGAGTATGAGAAATGTAAAGATCAAATCCGGTGATAATTGGAAGTCTCTCGATATAGATTATGAGTTTGATGCTAGAGTAAAATTTGATAACAGCAACGTGACTAGTTCAGATGGTATATCACTAAATCTCAACAACACATTAGCCAACAACGTAGACATATCTAACAACAATTACACCACCATGATGATGAGTGATCTGACTCGAATAGGTGATATAGCTTCCCTGAATCTCGACACAACGCGATACCCAGAACAATTCACAACATCAATAGTTTTTGACGCGTTTCCTACTGCTAATGGATCTAGTAAGTATCTCAAAGTGTTGCCTCGGACTGATGACAGTGATATTAGAGATATAATATTCGGTACAATAACAATAGACAATAACAACTACACTAGCTTTTATTACGAGCAAGATCCTACAGATGATAATAGTATATATTTTAACGTAAATCTAATTGACAGTGATACGCTAACTATCAGTCATAATGACAATTATGCTAACGTATATCTCACGATGACTAGTAACGGTGATGTGACGTTAGAGACTGCTCCACTTGACATACCGAGTGATGATCAGAGATTCAAGTATATACTAAACAACAAAACTGGTGATCTGGTGTTATTGAAATATTTTGATGGGGTGAGGAAGTATATAGGTAGTGACGGATCTAATATTGTACCAATATTACCAGATACCAGTCAACCTAATTTCCCTTTTGCTGCAATCATAAAAACAATACCTTATGAGAAAACTACAAGAAACCTAACAATACCTAACAACTGGGTTAGTTATAAAACCTCTGGTGATCAAAATAACCTCAAGATAAATGAGAGTAAAAGTTACGAGAATATATTCAGTAATTACGTGTTTAGCAATCAATACGCGACCATAACTGGTACACACATGCACATGGACTTGATGCAGTTAAAAAATCAACTAACATCAAGCTATGAATCTAACAGAGGTAATCCGTTTCCAAATTATGTTGATTGTGATCACAGAGAGTATGATCGTATTTTCACTGGTACAAATCAAATTCGAGGATTAACAGATTTACATTTCGGTTATAATAGTTACTCCACTGATATCAACATACCAGTTGACAAGATTACATACTTTCACGCACCTCAGGATATGTATCCATATGAGAAGATCAATATAAATGATAGCGGCTTGATTGAAGCTGGTGCAATTGGAGGTGATTCACCTATAGTTTCAGACAAGCTTTTCAAAAAAGCCGCGGATTATAAATACAACTCACCATACGGAGCGCCAACGGATGAAGAAACTGGTGTATGGCTATGCACGTGGTTGAAAAGTTCAATTGATTCGCCATGGGATTCAGATACAATGTATGATAAAGATATACTGGTGAGTTTTGAGAGTAAAGTGTATCGATCGATAAAACACAACACTAGTGTCAAGCCGTCCACTAGTCGATTGACGTGGAAAGAAGTACCGGATCTGGCTCCAGTATGGGTTGACAGGTATTACAATCCAGAACATTTTAGCGTGCAGCAAGCTCTAGAATTCACAGAACAATACGTAGTATATAAATCTAAGTTTGATCACATAGTGACAACACTCAGCGCGCAACAGGATTATATATTCGATAAGTTGAGTGATGTGACGTTTGAACCTGGGGCATTGTATGCTTATTACAGAATAGGTCCAATAGAGAACAACATAACAATCAACAGTATGGATAATCATCTCGTGCATCACGGACAAGAACCAGTATACAAGCAAGACAGATCACCATACATCAACACTGAAGAGTCCTTATTATTCAATGGTGATACGTATATTGAGACAACCACTCTAAACAACACTAAAAATAGTGATTACGCTATATCATTCAACTTATCACTAGATGACTGGACCAAACCGTTTGGTGGGCAGTTCCTAGGTAATTACACGAATCAAGGTGTAGGTTTTTTCAACTTGATGCACACCACACCTTATATCATTATAAAAGGATCCACCGGTACTGATCTGTACAACACAAACCTTGATCTTGTGTTGAGTGGCTTACCAGCAGCAATAGATGTTGTTCATGGAGCTGGTAATGAAAATATACACTTATTAACTGGTACAACAGGTAATTACGAAATACATCAGTATGATACCACTGGAATGCTAGTAGAGAAAACACCCCTCGCTGAGATAACAACAGAGATAATATCTATGAACATAGATAGTGATAGTATATTATTACTGGATAATAGCAACACTATATACAAATACAATATCAACAACGAGTTGATAGACCGTCTATTATACCCATTTCCTGGTGTCATTGATTCCGGCAGTAGCAAGACATATATGGATACGTTTAATGATTATGAGTACAGAATAAATTGTGACACATACACAACTGATATATCGGGTAGTGTTTGGTACAAGAAAGATAATATAATCAAGAAATATACTCAATCCAACAAATTAGGACAAAACGCGACATATGAAAATACAATAAATAATACCACTGTGTCTTTGATCGCTGACGAGAAGATACAGGGGTTTCAAGGTAATAGTATCTTAATCACAGGTGATGGTATCAATACATTATCGAATCTCGTCGAGCAATGGAATAACAATAACGGAGGAAACACAGTTCAAATCATAAGTGGTGATGCTAGCAAGAGTTTAGTTTTATCAGTATCGCAACAGATACAATTATCCGGAGGTTTGAACCAGGGTCAACCTACTACCATTACCGCACTTTCAGCTCAACCAGGAGAAGAGATCATCAGTATTAAATCTGACGAGAATAATAATATATGGACTATCGTTAGAAATAGTAATGAATCTCGGATATTTAAACTAGATAACGACCGTAATATACTTTATAATAATTCACTATCTGCGATAGACAGTACATTGCAATACTATATGTCTGGTAATGTATACATGGATGTAATTTCAGAATTCAACTCCGGTGTGTATGATAACAGCATAATAATACTAAATCAAGACACTACAGATGATACACTGATTAAGTACACAAAACTCAATAATGATGGTACCTTAAAGGAAACAGTTACTAAAATCATACCACAATTAAATGGTGTCAATGTGAGTGATCTTCACAATATCACCAACTACGAGACAGTCAAAAGACTACACAACGATACAATCAATACAAATCATATAGTATTTAAAGTGCGTCTACAGAGCTACTTCGACACAGACAAATCATACACACAGCTACTAAAATATGATACAACAAAACTCACTCCCGGGTATCATCATTTTGTATCTATCTTCAACTCAACAAACGGTAACATGTCACTTTTCGTGGACGGTGACTTACAGAAAGCTGTAACCTCTGATGATATATACACCGGTGCTGCATACAAATATTCTAAAACTATACACAACCCTCTCATCATAGGTACTGAGCCATATTTCAATAACATAACGTTTAATGAACATCTCGGAATGGAGGGATATTCCTTCATATCAGGATGTTCAATTCAAAATGTACGAGTATATAATGATGCTCTCAACTTTCATAAAGTACGTACATTAACTCGCGAGATCAAAACAATTCAAGATATTTGCCTGACTCTACCAACAGGAAAGAGGAGCTATATTGATCAGATCAAGAGTGTGTACAAACACCAAACCCCCGGGCGGAAGTCAACTAATTTTAATATAGACATAATATCCAAAACACTAACTGGTATCGATATCAAACAACAGATAAGTGATGCTGTAATAGAGGATATCAAGACCGATATACCCGTCAATTCAACAATAAATAAAATCAACTGGATACACTAATGTCAACACACATCACACAAACTAGTAGCTTCAATCAAAAGCTCTTAACCGTACTGAATAGTAGAGGCATAGTACAGGACCGACTCCCAGGAGATATACTCACATTACCTAATGATATGCATGACATATCAGTAAGTGTGAACGATTTTGTTGTATCTGATACTGTCAACTATAGTTTAGAGAATTTATATGACAACTGGTTGTATCTAATTTCGAGTTCAATAATACCAAGTAACAATATACCTGATGCGAGTTACTATACCAGTATAATAGCGGACACACCCTCAACTGGATTAAGCTGGTTCAACAGTACACATTTCCCTGTTATATCATCCACAACATCTAATGGTGATCTGAATGGTGTCAAGAAGATAACAAAAATTACAAATACTGTAAATTCGAACAATTATAATTTGATAGCAACTACAAACACAAATGTAATATTACTAAGCGGTACTAACGATTCCAGTATTAATATTATTCAGAATGATCAAAATCCGTTAAATATAATACGATCAGATAGTAGTATAACACACCCATCTAATAATTTAAATTTTTTAAGTATATCGAATCACTTAATCAATCAATCCAATGAGCTATTTGTACTTGATGATCAATTAAAATCTCTATTCAAGTTCGATATAAGTGGTATGTTAACTCTAGACAAGGCTATATTGAATAATGATACACCAGGTAGATTGATGACTGGTATGGTTGGTAGTCCAGGTACGATAACGGATAGAAATAAATTTTACCATCCAGTTTCAATGGTGAGTGTCGATGACTTGATACATGTATTGGATTTTCATCCTCAACAGGGATCATCGATAAAGACATTTGACTCTCAATTAAACTGGAAGAATAACACTAGTTTAGGTGTAGCGTTGTCATCTGGTCCAATTGATATCGAATATAATCAAGATACCAGACGGTTTTATATATTATGTCACATAACAGCATACGGTGGCTCACCTACTGCTCCGGAGCTAGTTGTTTATGATGAGATGTTTAACTTTATAGAATCTATTGACTTGATGGACTCTGACAAGCATAACGAAAGTATCAAGAGTGAAACATTTAAGAGTTTGTATTTCAGTGTAGAAAATCCTAATATAATGTATCTGGTATCAGAGAGTAATGTATATAAGAAATATGTATCTCGCCCGACGGATTTTATCGGTAGATTCAAGGCTGAAGAGAAGAGAATCGGTACAGGAGATATCGGAGATATGAAGTTTCAAGATATATCGATCAACTCAACTATAATTACGGTCGGAGATGAATCAATACAGAAAGATGAAATTTTCTTATATGAATCAGAATACGAAGTTATACATAAATTTCAAGAGGATAGTAACTATGAACAAAGCCTTGAGACACAGTTCGATGACAAGGTGTTATATTTACCTGAGCTGACAATTCAACCAGGAGAGAGTGTAAACACATTTGTATATAATAAAACGTTAATGAAACATATATACAATAACACCTTGTTATTAGAAAACACATCACGTAAGTTTACCACCACTTATGATATCGCTGGTATATCACAATATGTCGGATTTAAATATCTCAACATATCAGAGTTATCAGCAATACAGTACAACCCTACGATGAATAATTATATTGGTGTTAATGAGATTGTCACCACTCACACTATAAACAGATGTCTTGAAGAGATATACAAATTACAGCTCAGATTATTAAGCAGCATGCAAGAGAAGCCAACTAACGTGTTCCCATTGGTGAGTGTTCCTGTAATATTAACAGTTTGAACTTGTAAATCATTGTCTCAGAAAAAAATATAAAAATACGTGCCCTCTTCTCCTAAAATAGGAGTATAATTATACTGTTACTCTAATAAATAATTATAATGGCCGGTAACAGAAAATTTCACAACAAGTTCCACTCTGCGAATCATCACACGCTTCCTAGTCCTCATATAATAGATAGTGGGTTAGATCCGCTAGCTAGCCATGACTTTCCTTTCATTGGTGACTTCGTTCTTAATGGTACAGTTAGCTCTAGTAATAATTATCTCCTTAACGGAGGTGGAAAAAGAGCCACTACATTAGATTCAGTAGAACATGGCTTGCCTGTACCGGCTGGTTGGAATGTATTTAGAGACAGTACATATTTTGATGGTGATGTTACAATCACAGGTAATCTAAGCGCATTAGGGGAATTAACATATCTACATACTCAAGTCCACGTCACTAGTGCGACGGAGATCGAAGTACAGGCTGATAATAGCAACGGTAAGACAGTAGGACTGCTCGTAGATCAACATGGTAGTAATGATGTTGTACATATCAAGAATGACGGCCAATCAACACTATTAATAACTGGTTCAGCAGCGAACAATGAGGAACGTGGAGGTTGGTTAGGTATCAATCTTGCTTCTTTATCTGCTCGAGGTATAACTCGACCGAATCAGAGAATGACTATTGTTGGTAGTGTCTCTGTTGTCCCGGATCCTATTGAGGTAGCGAATCAGGATGGACAGAAAGACCAAGGCACGACAGGCTCTCTTTATATTGAAGGTGGGTTACATGTCAATGATGCTACATATCTCGATCAAGTTACAATTGATACTACGGATGGTAAGTTTTTAGTTAGTGGTAATAATAACGACGGTAATGCTAATATATTTGAAGTCGAAGTACCAACACATTTAGATCGAACAGATATCGATACATCTGATGGTGACTTTGTTGTCAGTGGATCCGGTTCGATGAATATAGATGTACCGACTGATCACTCAGCTCACACAGATCTAGATTCAGTACATATAGACGTAACAAAGGGTAACTTTGTTGTTAGTGGAGCTACTAACAAGATGTATATTAATACAGCTGGTGGTTTAGATGTTGATACATTAACTCAATTAGATCAAACTCAGATCAACACTAATGATGGTAACTTCAGTGTAATTGGAAACAAAACAATAACTTTCAACAATGTAGGTGGACTAGATGTAGAGAACCATACTCGGCTAGATCAACTAACAGTTGACACGACTGATGGTGTTTTTGCTGTAACCGGTTTAGGTAACCCAGGGCTTGAGAATGCAGTTGATATAGATGTACCTATATTATTAGACAGAGTGACCGTTGATACAACTGATGGTCAATTCTTAGTAACTGGAACAGGTACACCCGGATCTGAGAATAATGTTAATATCGATGTACCAACACAACTTGACAGAGTAACTGTTGATACAACTGATGGTCAATTTTTAGTAAGTGGCTCTGGTACACCAGGTTCAGAAAACATTGTTAATATCGATGTACCTATCGAGCTTGACAAGGTAACAATCGATACAACTGACGGAAAACTTTTAGTAACTGGAACCGGTGCACCTGGTTCTGAGAATATAGTAGATATAGATGTACCAGTGGAGCTTGACAAAACCACAATCGATACAACTGATGGTGATCTGATTATAACTGGTACTGAAGCGGTACGTATTGATTCTGTATCAGGTGTGTTTATTGACACACATACTAACCTGGATCAATTAACTGTCAATACAGATGATGGTAAGATGCTCATCATAGGTAATAACATACTTGATGTCGAGGTTGATGCTTCGTTTATTGACAATACACTATCAGCTAGAAACGTAATAATTGACACACTCAACGGAGTCGGTAATTTGTTAGTACGTGGAAGTGGTAGAGTTGACTTTACTACAGAAGTTTATTTCGATAACCCGGTTGAGATGGACAGGGTTACTATTGACACTAATGATGGTGAATTCTTGATAACAAACCCTGCTAGCAATTTCTTTAGCAGGAACAAGATGAGAGTTAATGTGCCTGCTATATTTCAATCATTAACAGCATCCTCAGATGAATCACCTATCATATTCAGCGGTTCAAATGATACAATATTCAACACGCCTGCATTATTTAATAATACTGTAATTTTTAACGGCGCGTTGGATATTCCAGGATCCATCACAGCTAACACAATATCAGTATCCGGCTTAACACAATTAAACCAAACACAGATAGACACAACTACTGGTGATTTAGTTGTATTAGGATCAGGATCCACACAAATAGATACACCAACAACATTCATGCAGAATGTACACATACAAGGTGATCTGAGAGTTGATGGAAATGCATTTTTGAGCGCTGGTGCTGGCGGTAATATTAACATTGGTGATTCAAATGATGATAACATAATATTTCATGCTGACGTCAATAGTAATGTTCTGCCTAACATAACAGACACATACACATTAGGAGCAAGCTCCAAGAGATGGTTGAATGTACATAGTGTATCAAGTACAGTTGATTACTTATATGCTGATAAGAGAGTAGAGGTACTAGGTGACTTGGATGTTGATGGACTAACAACTCTTGATGAGGTCAACATCAACACTAATGATGGTTCACTTGTAGTTAGTGGTGACAACAGATCTCATGTACACACTGACTTGACTACATATGCACAGGTATCCGCACTTGGTGGTCCATGGAGATTTGGTGGATTTGATGAAATAAAATACTCATCACCAGGTTATGTAAATTATGAAGGTATAGATAACTGGGATACTGGTGCAGTTTTAAACCACCCGTTCAGAGTTGATACAAGATCATTATTCAATCAAGGTTTAACGGCATTTGGCCCTGTACAGATTGGTGAATTACCTGATGGTGTGACTGATGAATTAACTGAACCTACTTTTGAAGTGTTAGGTAACATGCACTTACGTGAAGGTAATCTTAAGATTGTTAGTGACATTAGACATCTAGAGGATGAGAATACATTGATGCGATTTTCTCCTGATAAGATTGAGTTTAGAGCTGGTGATGCACCACTATTAACTTTAACAGAGAATCCATCTGCAGTTGCTAACGATATAGTACAAATTGGTGATAATGACTCACCCGTGGATTTGACGCTATATAAAGCTTTAAGCGGTGATCAACCAGGTATAATATACGACAGTACAGATGGTAGTACTGAGATACATGGTAATGTCGGTATATTTGGGACGAATGAAGCAGCTCCTATTATCGGAGATGGTATTGACGTGCATGGTAGTGTTAGAGTTACTGAGACGCTGTCCGCTAAAAATTTAATTGTTGATTTTATAACAGTACAAGAGAGTTCATTTGGTAATATAGGTGGTCAGATAGGTGGTGCTGCAGAGATGAGTACTTTGTCCGGTATTGCATCTGCTGGACACGTAACACAAGAATGGGTGAACGGACAGACACAATCATTCACTGGAACTGAAGTTGGTATCTCTTTCGATTTAGAGGAAGACGATCAAGGTGACATACAGAAATTATATTCATTTACATTTGAAGCATTGGAAGCCAACGCGTTGAGTGGTATAAAAGCAGGTGATACACAAACAGTCACATATCAAATAGCTGCTAAATGGGATCAATATTACACACAGGCTTTTGTTAATGATGTTGAGTATGGCATACTACATACATCTGATGTACCGTTCGTCGACACTGGTTCAGTAGTATTATCAGCACTTGATGTACCTACAAATGAGAGAATTGTCAAGATTATAGTAGACCCGGCAGTCGATGTTAAATTTTATGCTCATAACGTACTAGTTCAAGATAAACCTCGACGACTAGATACTGTAACGACTGCAGATTTTGATGTTAACGGAGGATTGACAGTTAATGGACACACATCAGCGGCTGGTGATATAGTGACAACAAGTAACTTGTATATTAGTGGTAGTACTGTAGTTGATGAAAATGTATGGATCAAGGGTGATCTCAGAGTTGATGGTAATGCATACTTGAGTGCAGGTTCAAGTGGTATAATCAATGTAGGTGACACAGCATCTGATGGTGTCGTATTTAATGCGGATATACACAGCTCTTTTATTCCGGATGAACATCAAGTACATGATCTAGGTGCTATCAACGCTGAGTGGAACACACTACACGTCCAGGACATATCTGCATCTAATAACATCTACTGGAACGGTGGTAGTTCATTATTATCAAATAGCGTTTATAGTAGCGTTTGCGCTACAAGTAGTGAATGGGATTCAGTTTATACAGACGTATCTGAAACAAGTGCAGAGTGGGACTCAGTATACAGTAGTGTTTGTGCTACAAGTGCTGAATGGGATTCGGTATACAGTAGTGTTTGTGCTACCAGTAGTGATTGGGATTCGGTCTACACAGACGTAAGTGAAACCAGTGCTGAATGGGATTCAGTCTACTCAAGCGTTTGTGCTACAAGTGCTGAATGGGACTCAGTATACTCGAGCGTATGTGCTACAAGCGCAGAATGGAATAGCGTTTACACGGACGTATCCGAAACAAGTGCAGAGTGGAACAGTGTTTACACAGACGT
>ERZ807291.1163-NODE-1163-length-43332-cov-15.164799_pt1 | contig 43332 bp, 36 predicted proteins | sample MGYA00521257_ERZ807291 | MGnify/ENA primary metagenome ERZ807291 (study PRJEB31413, sample SAMN03169783) | marine metagenome | biome: Marine; feature: Water; material: Subsurface seawater | place: North Sea | collected 2011-04-28 | depth 1 m m ...
AAAAATGTCCACCTGATATAATATTAAGTTCAAAAATAGACGTTTTGGAATCACTATAATGTATTTTGTATGGTAAATAGATAATTAAATACTTTAACTATTTTAAATTATTATTATTTATTTATATTTCATCAACATCATAAATTATGTTTTTACCATCAAAAACATACCCCTTTACATTATATTTTAATCCTTTTTTTAGATAATCATATTTCTTTTTTTTGTCCCTTAACAGTTCAAATTTAAACCAAAGATTATCTAATTTATATATATTACCATATGTATCAACAACCATATAATTATAATATGATTTCTTACCTCTACCTCGCCGTCTATGTTTAGTATATGACTTGTCTTGGACTATAATTACTTTCCTAAATTTTGTATTTTTATATACTATAAATTTATAAAATAAATAAAATACAAGCATAGCAACACCTATTATTAACAAGGCCATTCCAAAATAGTGTCTATTAGAATATGAAAGTATTTCATTATTTTTTCCCATTATAATATACAAATAATTTATTAATATCTAAATACATTATAATTTTTTAAATACACTAAACCGACTATCGTTTTCATATGTAGCATCGCATATTGTATAACCATGTTTGATAAAATCATAATGCGTATACGTTAAATGATTACATTGTTCATTATATTTATAAGTGGATGGTCTTCTATCATAAGTTTTACTTCGTATATTAAGTATATATAATGATGTTTTAGTTACCCTTTCTATTTCGTCTAAAACTTTAAAAGCGTAGTCTTTATCTGGAAAATATTCAAATACATTTATACTAAAGCACTTTTCAAACCATTTATCTTTAAATGGTAATATAGATGCTTGACACTGAACTACTTTACTATGTGTTAATGCTATATTTTTGTTTATTAATGAACGTGAATAATCTATACCATAATAGTCGAAATTAATAGACAATAATTTTGACAAATATCCAGCACCACACCCTATTTCTAATATTTTCTCATTTGGTTTAATATCTAATGTATACATAATATTTTTATAGCAAAAATTGTAATCAATACCATCATATGTATGCCCATTTAGAACTCTGAAATTATAACTTGCTACCATACCTTTCTTCTCCCATACAGAATCCCATCCTTGTTTATCAGCATTCATCATTTGACTATTATTAGATACTATATCTTTTACAATAGATGTTGTACTAATTCCTTTAGTATATGGAAATACTTCTATTTTTTCTAATTTTGTTGGAATAGCAAATATTCCATTTACCATTTCTTTATCATATTCTTCCACACTGGAAAAAGCATGGACCACTAAATCAATCTTATGATTATTAATAAAGTCCATTGTAATTGTCTTATCAACTAAGATTATAGATTTATCTACATATTTACACGATTGAACTAAACTGTTACGTTGTATTTCATTATAATATGGATTCCGTTTCATACAACTCGAAATTTTATCATTTAAAATTCCCACTAATAAAAATGAATTTGGATATTTTTCTTTTATATTTTTAAAATACGCAACATGGCCATAATGAAATAAATCAAACACACCATTACAAAATATAATCATTACTCAATAATCTCTAATACTACTTTAAGTTAAATTTTAAATTTATTTTAATTTCTAGAAGTTCGTTTTCCTCTTTTTAAAGTTTTTTTTAATCGACTTTTTTTAATTCTATTACTATTATTACTATTATTATTACTATTATTATTATTATTACTATTATTATTACTATTATTATTATTATTATTATTATTATTATTACTAATATTATTAAATCCATTTTGCGATTTAAGTCGTAAATCAAGAATTTTCTTTTTAGAAACTGAATTGAATTTTACAGTAGTATTACTACCATTATTAGTATTTATTCTTCTAGAATATCTATTGCGTCTATATGTTGGCACTAATGGATTTATCCCCCTGCATGTATTGCTAAATATAACAACATGTTCATCATTTTTAATATCTCCAATAGTATATATCATTTCTATTATTTCTTCAAATGAAAATGATAATTTACCTCTTTTAACTATTTCTTTATTGTATTTCAAAATAGAACCTATATTTCTTGGTATATCTCCTTTAAAATCATAAATTTTGTTCAAATTTATACCCATCTTTATTATAAAATCATTTGTTTTTATTGATTTTACGCGATTATTCAAATTTTCTAAATCATATGCCTCATCTACATTTAATTCAAATAATCCAAGAAGGTCGTGATTGTTTATACCAATTGTTTCAAATGAATAATTACTATTCAATGGTGGGTATTTTGAATTATATTTTACAAAATTTACTAAATCATCACTTGTTGTTTCAGAATTAACATAATTAATATTACTTGGAAAAAATTTTCTTTTAGCATATTTTAAATACGATGTTTTTACATAATTTGGATATGCTTCAGTTTCATCGGAAAATCCGTGTTTTATTAAATTATGATGATATAACATTGTAATAATAGAATCTAAATATCGTAATTGACTTACATCCTTGGTGTTCAATAATCCTTTCAAAAATAGAGTTCTATATCTAGAACCGAATAATGAATTAAATAATTCTAAATATTCTAAATATGATACTCTTCCTAAAGGTTGATTAGAAATTAATGTTAAATTATTTTTAGTAATATTAGATGACACATCTTCAATATCATTTTCCATGTACCATCTATCTATCTCATTTTTTATGGTATCAAAATTAATTCTTGGTTGATCTTGATAACTATGTAATTCACAACGAGTACCATGTCCTTGAATAAAAAATACTCGTGCCTTAGTATTAACCTTTTTATTTATCGGTATAATTTTTGGTATTTCTTTAAAATGATTATCTATAAATTTAGTATCATTATCTGGAAATATATATGTGTATATAGATGACACCACATCCATTAGTATTAAATCTTTTGGTTTGATTAAATGTTTCAGTAAATCCATTTTATGACATTTCATTAATGTAGTAGCATCGCAATTATCTATTATATTTTTATTAATTTGATGGACTTTAAAATTATTATCACACGATTCAAATAATGGTATATAAGTGTTAGATTTTACAAATTTTTTAAATTTGGTTTTGCTCAAGGTTGAATCTAACCCATATTTTATATTATCAGTATTCAAAACAAAAATACTACATAAATCTATTGGAATTGATAAATAAATACGCAATGATTCTATATCAGAATATACTAAATCATTATATTCTAATAAATGTAATTTTGCCATAATATCATGTTTTAATATATTATGTGATTTATAGATTCTCTTGTCTAAAAAAGTTAACATATTAGAACTATCAATCAATTGAATATAGTCATCCTTTTTAGATTTCAAACCTAATATACTTAAATGCTCTTTATATTTAATCTTATGGTTCCATAATTCATTAAAAGCTTCTACAAATTTATGTGTGTAATATGTAGTATATGTAAAAAAATCGGATTGCTTTATCACACCCTTGGTTTCATAATCGTGAACTTTAGATACTATTAAAGGTTCAATCATAGATATAAAATTATCAACCGAATAAAATGTAAATAATAAATCTATATTTGTTTGTATAGTTTTTATCAATTTATCATATTTATAACGTATTGGTTGGTTTGTTCTTACCCCTGGTTCATACATATAAGATATGTATGGTTCGACAAACAAAATGTCATAAAAATCATCTAAATCATAATGTATTAACCATTTTTTTATAGATATCTTTTCTATTTTCAATTTAATATTTTTAGTCAGTTTTTCTGCATAGGTTAGTTTTTTTTTTGAACTCATTACAATATACAAATATTTAATTATGTTTTTTCTTGTGTCTCGTTTTTCGTGACCCACCTTTATGTAACGCTTCTAATGAATTTTCGGTTGATGATGCTCTAAACATAAGTGTCTTGAGTTGTCCAATCCTCGGCATAGTATTAATTGTATTTCCTATATTTTGACCGGTTGGAGGTTTAGTGTTCGATGACTTACCAATAGTTCTTAATCCACGACACGCATTATCAAATATTATTACGTGTTCATTTGGTTTAATATCACCTTCTAAATATATTAATTCCATTAGTTCTTCTAATGTATAAACATATGTTGATTTAGATTTAAATGCTCTATTGTATTTTAAAATAGTATCGGTGTTTTCTGGTATATCACCTTTAAAATCATACAATTCATTCAATTTTAATCCTAAATGTAATTTATTATCTTTTGATGCTTTAGAAATTATTTTGTTATCTAATTTAATTAAATCATCGGCCGTATCTTCATTTAATTCAAAAACACCAATAAGCCCTTCCCTAACATTATTTATTTCAAAAAAAAACTCTGTATTTATTGGTGCATAATTGTTACTATATTTAACAAAATTTACAATATCACTAGTTGATACATCCGTTTTTTTGTAATAATTAAAGCGTAAATGAGAGTTCCTTTTCAACTTTGATTTTTTCAAATGTTCCGAAAGGTTGGTTTCGGGTGTAGCAATCTTTGGCAATGATGCTTTAGTAACAGCTTCAATACAAAAATTTTGCCAATACATATGTACTATATTTTCTAATATACGTAAATGCTCTATTGTATTAGCATTAATTAAACCAAGTAAAAATAATGTTCTATGTTTATAACTTAATATTTGGGTTAATAATATAAGAATCGCAAATATAGATTTTCGCCCAACTGGTTGGGATGATATTATATTAAAACTATCCGCATTGTATCTGTATGGATTATGTTGTGCTTTATCGATATTTGTGAACACTTTTTCAAAATTTACCCTTGGTTTTAAATGATACTTTGTTGTAGTCCCAGTTTTTCCATGACCTTGAATAAAAAAAACACGTATTTTTGTTTTTTTTGACGAATCATCATTCATAACGGTATATGGTATTATTTTTTTTATTTTTTTAAAGTGTGAATCAATGTAAATATGATCTCCATCTGGAAAAAATGTACTGTATATTTTTTCCGATATTTTTGTGTCTATTTGTTCATCAGGATTAAAAATAAATGGAACCAATTCCATTCTATGGACTGTTGAAAACGATTTAGCATCAAAATTATCTTTTATTGATTTATTGACATAGTTTAAATCATAATTATTATAACATGATTCAAATACTTTTAAACTGTCATTATTATTTATAAATCTATTAAATTGTGATTTGGTAAATGTGGTCTTTAAACCATTTTTAATATGTACGACTTTGTTTGTAGTATACACCATGTATTTTTGTATTTCTTCAATTGGTAATGATAGTAATATTCTGAATACAACAAAGTTACAATACACTAAATCATCAAAACTAATTAATTTTAATTTTTCTATAATCACATATTTAAAAATATTTTTGTCTTTACATTTAGAAGTATCTAAAAAATCAAGATTAGTTTCAATGATTTCATTATAAGTTGCTTTTGATGGACTTCTACCAAAAACACTTAACATGGCTTTATACTCTAATTTTTGACTTAGTAATAATTCAAATGCTTTTAAAAATTTATATTCAACTTCCCCATCTTGTACTTGGTCTTTCGTTATAAGACCTTGTGTATTCATTTCAATCAGTTTTCTTACACAAGGCACGGATATAGCATCTTTAAATTTAAAACTATCTGAAAAAGAGAAGAGTAACTCTATATTTGTTTTTATATTAGTTAATAAATAACTATATTCATATGGATATGCTTCCGCTCTTGAATTATACATTATATGTTTTTCTACAAAAATAGTATGATGAAATTTTTCTAATCCATGGTGTTTTAACCAATCTATTATTGGTATTTCTTTAATATCTAATTTAGTTCTTCGTCTAACCGTATTAGCATATGATATTTTTTTACTCATTATTATATTATTTTATTTTATTTATCAATTATGGTATTTATTTGGATTTTAAAGACTTTTTTCTTGATGGTCTAACTCTTCTTTTAGATGGTCTAACTCTTCTTTTAGATGGTCTAACTCTTCTTTTAGATAGTTTTGGTGACATAGGACTACTATTATCTATTAATGTTCCCGATTTAGATAATGTAAAATTTGGTTTATTTTCCCGTCGATCATTCATTCGTACTTCCGTAAATCCTGATTTTTTAGTTGTATTTAATGTACACAAATTTGGATATTCTTTAGTTAGGTATACAGCACTATCGTGAATACGTTGTTTGGTTCGTTCAACCTGCATCCCACCTGGTTCTTTATAGCATTTAGTATCACAACTAATATTATTGAATCGTAATACACCATTATCTTTCAAATAATACTTTATACTTCGTTCATAATCTTCTTTGTCATCAATTGTTCTAATTTCAGATTTTCGATTGTTTACAACACCAGTAAATCCACCCATAATATAGCATAATTTTGTACTAATATAATCATTATAATTATTAGATTTTGCTTTCATAAAATATGGATTATACACTGGATAAACACTCCAATTAGTTAATCCAGACGATTTAATTAATTTAAACCCTTTATTTATCAAATCTTTCAATGATTTTAATTTGATTAATTTATTATCGGATTTATTTTTTCGGTTTCCATTATTTATACAATCATATACCCCATAAATATCATCATCAATATAAAAAATGTATTGACCTTCTTTAAAATATTTAGGCATAAAATTCCGTATATTTTTTATTCCTGGAACACCAACTATTATTTTATTATAATATTTATCTTTTAAAACATCTTCATATATTTTCTTTTGTTCAGTATCCGATACAAAAATAAATATTTTTTTCTTATCTATTTTATGATCTTTCAATATTTTTAAACTTCTATCTCTTAATGTTTCTGGTCGTTTATATGATGGTATAGCTACAACATATTCCTTCAAACTCATATATATATGAATATATTTTATTATCAATTACCTTAATATGAAAATTAAACGATACATTATTGAAACAATACATTATTAAACAATACATTATTGAAACAATAATTTAAAGATATAGTATATAACTATATTAAATGGTTGTGATTGGGGTAACAGGAGTAACTGGATTACAAGGAGGAGCAGTCACAAATAGTTTTAAAGATAATGGACATACTATTATAGGAATAACACGAAATAAAGAATCTGATGCAGCAAAACGATTAAATGGTATAGAATTAAAACAAGCTGATTTTGACGATATAACATCATTAAATGGTATATTTGATGGCTGTGATGTCGTATTTTTAGTAACAAACTTTTGGGAACATATGGATCCAGAACGCGAGTTTAACCAAGCAAAAAACTTAATAGATAGTGCCATGTTATCAAATGTACCACATATTATTTGGAGTACGCTTGAAGATACGCGTGTTTTCAATGATTCTATACCATACATTGGAAATTATAAAGTACCACACTTAGATGAGAAAGGTATGGTTAGTAAATATTTGGATACATTAGATGTTAAATCTACACATTTGTATACAAGTTTTTTTTATGAAAATCTATTAACATCTATGAAATTAAAAAAAGATGAAGATGGCATACGACGTTTATGTGTGCCAATGGGAGATTCTATATTACCTATTGTAGCTGTCGAAGATATTGGTAAAATGGCATTACATTGTGTTGAAAAATGCGTTTATGGAAATGTGGGTGTAGCATCACAACATTTGAAAGTGAGTGATATGGCGTCAATTTTAACTGATGTGTTTCAAGAACCAGTTCAATATGTTCCTGTTCCAGCATCTGTTTATAGAACATTTGGATTCCCTGGATGTAATGATTTAGCAAACATGTTTGAATTTAAAGATATTCACAATAAAAAGTTTTGTGAACAACGAAATATGGAACTAATTTTAAACAGAATTAAACCCATTATGTTTAATGAATGGTGTTTGAAAAATAAGAAAAATTTATTAAACTGATTTAAACCGTAATTTACTGTTCTCATTTAAATGGTCGTCTATGTACAGGATATCCAATACATTTATCATTAAGATTCTTTTGAAAATTGTTTTTCATTGTGTCTAAAATACGTTGTTTTGCTGCTTCCTCCCCGTCACCTTCTTTACTGTCCATCCTCATCAACAGTTTTTTTAGTTCGTCATCGTCAATACTAATATCTTCTAATTTGATATCAAAATCACTATTATTAGGACTACAATTACACATATAATCACATTTTTTTAAATTTTTTTCTAATAAACAATTATAATAATCTTTATGATGAATTAAATTACCATTTTTCATTTTTTCGCATTTTCGTTCTACATTATGAGATATATCGCATATTTTTTTATAGTGTTCTGTTGGAAATCTTTTTGGTAAGGGTAAAATCTGGTCTTTAATATCTTGGTATGCTCCAGAGTGATAACAAACTGATGGATTCTTTTTTCTACATTTATGTTCTGCTATTAAATAACCACCACAATCACAAGCTGAACTACAATATTTCGTGTCTTTATCACTATTATCACATAATTCTGTATACCAATATGGATTATCTTTTAAATAACTATATTCGTCCGGTTCCGCCTTGACTTCTTCCTCGCCATCAATCTTTGCAGCGGCTTCCTGATCAATCTGTTCTTTATAATATAGAAGATTACTTTTACATCTATAGCTAACATTATTATAATAGTTATCTATACACTCCTGTTTAGTTTCATTATCACTACAATTATAACAATCTACATTACAGTTATTAGGTGAAGTATCACACCATTGCTTAAAAACATTATATCTATATATTCTTTCTACTAATTGTTTCCATTTATATATTGGACGCAAATCATACTTATCTATTATTTTTTTCCTTTCTATTATTTCATCTTTTGAAACATCTAAATATTTATTGAAATCTTCAAAACATACCTCTAAATCTTTTTTCTTACAATTAGTGTCATCTGCAAAAATATTTCTGGCTTTCGTGTTCAATGATTTATTTATCTCTCCAAAATTTTTTCTATTCCAGTCAAATTTATAAGCGACAGTGCTACTTTTTGTTTTTATTACATCATTAATGCCTTTACTTTCATTCTTTAATTTATAAAAATCTTTTTTTAAAATTTCAAATTCATCTAAAAGATATTCTTTACATTTTAATGAAGAACTTGTTGTTGCTTGAAATGTTTCAATATTAATGTATGACATGATTAAAACTAATATTATTAGTATTAATAATAATATTATAATATTTATAGGATTCTTCATTAATAATATACTTATATTTTATTATTAGTCTCACATATTTTACCAATTCCATGGGTTCCATTACAGTAGCAATCCTTTTCAAATTTTCGCATCTTTTTTATCATAGCATTTTCTTTATTTGATGACCAACCATTAAATTGATTTAAGTGTATGCTATCCTTATACACACCATTATGTGTTGGACTTCTTTTTCTTAATTTATTACATCTTTCTATAAATTTTTTTTTTTTTTTTTCATAATATGTTGGATATTTATTGCTATTATTCTTTTTCCAAAAATTCATTTTTAATATGTCTGAAATTTTGCCTTCCTGTTGTAATACATCATTTTCTAATCCAATCAAATAATAATTATTATTGCCCATATCTGTATCTATTACATGTTGTTTATAATCTTCACATTGTGAGTTGGCTATATTAATATTTTTTTGTAATGTATCCATATTGTAATAATTACCATCTATATCTTTTTCCCATTTTTCAACATTATCATCATTATTATTATCATTATCTATTCTTTTCCAATTTCCATAAGGGTTTTTTATAGTGTATTTGTTGGTTTCCGAATATTTATTTATTTTACATATTTTTTTTAAAGCAAAATACTCTTTTTTGATAGATAAATATAAATAATATAATATTAGGAATAATACAATAATTAGTATCAAAATCATTACTATTATAAAATATATTAATAATATATAATGGTATTCAAAAAAAATAATGAATCATTTGTTGATAATACAACTAATGATACATCACCTAGCGTATCTGAAAATATAACAAAATACTTATCAAAAGGAACAATATTTTTATTTTTCTTTCTATTATTAAGTATTAATTTAGTGGCATTATCTATATCATTACAATGTAATGTTGGAAGTGGAAATATTTTTTACAAGATTGCTTCAGGAATGTTTGCTTTTATGTTTGGTATATTATACATTATATTCAATTATTATATGTATAGAATAAAGGTAAACAATAAACCATGTGTTATTTGCAGAACTAATATATTTGAACTATCAGTATGATAAATTTAAAAAATAAATATTTTGTAATTATATATGTTAGATAAAACAGTAAATATTATTATAGGGGTTGGATCACTTATTATTGTTGTTATATTTTGTGTTAAATTTGGATTAGATTACAAAAAACTAAATGATTTAAAAAATAATACAATGTTCCCTCCTTGGCCAGCACAATGTCCAGATTATTGGGAAAGTTCTGGAGAAAAAATATGTAAAAATAGCCATAAAATTGGAGATTGTAGAACTGGCGATGGTGACCAAGGAAAAGTATCATTTGATGGCATATTATGGGATGGGGAAAAAGGTCGCGTAAGAAAATGTGCTTGGGCTAAAGCGTGTAATACACCTTGGGAAGGTATCGACAATATTTGTTAATTTATTTAAAGATTTTAATGTATTTATTGTTAATGAATTGGGCTGAAAAATATCGTCCTAAAACATTAGATGATATTTACATTACTCAAGACACAAAACATAAAATTATCAAATGGATAAATGAGTTTAAAGAAAAAAAAAAGAAATTTAATAATTGTTTAATATTACATGGAAGTCCTGGAATTGGAAAAACATGTTTAGCAAATATTATATTAGATTGTAATGATTATGATGTTATTGAATTTAATTCCAGTGATATAAGAAATCAAAAAATTTTGAAAGAAAAAATAGAAAAAATTAATGGAAATGTAAATATACTTAATTTTATGTGTAATAAAATTAAGAAAATTGGTATTATAATAGATGAATTAGATGGTATAAATAATGAAAAAGGAGCAATGAAAGAATTAACATCTATTATAAATAATACAAAAAAATATAGCTCTCCATTTATTTGTACAACAAACACTATGAGTAAAAAAATAGAAACATTAAAAAAAAAATCATTATATATTAAGATTAATAAACCAACTGTATCGTGTATTAATAAATTTATTAATAAAATATGCGATGAAGAAAATTTATCTATATCAAAACAAGTAAAAACAGCCATTGCTAAAAATTCACAGCTTGATTTTAGAAGAGTTATAGTGTTAATGGAATATTTATTTAACTACACCCATATATATGATGATACTATATTAATAAATACTATAATTAATTATGAAAAAAAAAATATAGCAAATACATCTTATGAAGCTACTGACAAAATTTTAAATACATATCATAAAGATGTATCATCCATTGTGGAAATAGACAAATCAACTATTGGTTATTTATTTTATGAAAATTTTTTAAATTATATTATCCATAATAAAACAAATACAAATAAAGAAAAATTAAAAACAATATCAACTATTTACATGAATTTTACAAAATCTGATATATTAGATAATAAAATATTTATAAATCAATACTTTTATTTAAATAATTACAATGATTATATTAAATTTAATATGAATTCATATTTAATAGATTCGTTAAAAAAAACATCATACAATAAATACAATAAATTGAATTATTCTACAATGATCAATAAAATATCATTTGAATATTTAAATCTAAAATTAGTAAATAATGTCAACAATTTAAACATATTTAAACACCATATATACAGTTGTGATTATGTGTATTCATTAATGAAATATAATAAATCCAAATTAAAAATCATTTTAGATACATACAATATAGATAAAGCATTATTAGAAAAAATGTGTAAGCTAAGCTCTTTTTATTCTAAAGACGACAATTTAAAAAAAATGATAGCATAATATATGAATGATTTATTATTTTATATAATTTCAGCACTCGGATGGACCTTACCAAGATTTTTTTACAAAGAACTAACCAACTATTTATCATCATTTGATATAATAATTATTATACATCTAGCATTTCATATTATGATTTTATCGTTCATTTTTTATATATGGATATTTAAAAAGAAAACAAAAACAGCCTTTATATCTAAAATAAAACATTTACCAACAAAATTAAAATATTATATATTTCTTATTGTCATATTTGGAATAACTGCTCAATTTACACATATATCATTACTAAAATACTATGATGTTAGCAAAGTAACACCTATTGTTAGAGGTATTAGTACATTATTTATTTTATTTTTTGGATACTTTATATTCAAAGAAACTATTACACTAAAAAAAGTATTAGGAATATTAACTATTTTACTTGGTATTTACTTAGTAAATTAATTATTTATAATAAATTTAAATTAATATAAAATTGATTTTAAAATTGAGGTTTAATGATAGATAACAAAATGGCGACTCTTGTCACAAATAAAAAAGAAATTTCTGAATTGATTGGACAACTTGGTAAAAATATAGTGTGCGATCCATTCAAAACGAATGATGAATCTATTATTACCCATTTGCTAACATTTGATGGACCAATTGCGCACACTACATCTGATAACCATATTATTTTCAAAAATGAATCTGGTATTTACAAATTTGAAAAACCAGAATCTATTAATTTCTTGAATACGATTGATGCCACTGATGCCGCCCAAAGACTCCAAGAAAATTTGGATGGCATTAAATCGCTAACTAATATTGAAACTATTTTGGGATTCAAAAAGGAAAGTATTGATACTATTAACATTGTTATTTTGAATGAACCTACATTTGTGTCTAAAGAGTCTGTATTCTTTATGATTACATTCAAAAATGGACAACAATATTTGGATTTTGTTGCATGGAACAAAAGTGGAACACCAAATACATTTTCACAACAAACAGCAAATGGATTGATTCATTCAGGCGATAAAGCTGTTGGGTCCTATTTTACACAAAGTATTAAAGTAAGACCAGGTCCAATACAACGGGATAGCAATCAAGATTTTGTTCTTGGCGGTATTGGATATAGTAGAACCCCACTTACATCAGAAACATATAAACATCAAAAGCCATCAATGTGTTGTTACGACCCAAATACACATACAATCAATGTTATTCCATTTCAACAAATTGCGTCCATTCTACTTGAAAATACAACCATTGCTTGCGCATCTGTCTATTTTGTTGATACAATGCTAAAAGTAGTGCCATACATTGATGTCCCTACTACTGATACAACGAATCCATCTAAAACTAAATACAACACAACAGATTCTATTACGTGTGGTCTTCCAGAACGTTGTTTGATTAATGCCTCGCGAATAGAAATCGCAGAACCAACGGATACAAATGATACGGAAAATCAACTAAATCAAGAGGATAGTATTGAACCTTTGAATAGTTATGATGTTATTAATGTAAATGAATCTAATATTGTCCAAGTAACGACTGATACATCATTGCTATTTTCGAATGAAAACGCGTTGAATATTGATTATCTTGGTAATAAGGATGGTAACTCCTCGATGTTTAATCCAGCATTGTTTGGAATCTCTAAACCATCATCATACAATGGACATATAGAACCATCAAATACGCATATTGATGGTTTCCTTAATATTGTAGATAAATCGAAACTTGTAGTGCTTCATTTCAAAGATAGTGATGATTTCCCAGAAGAATGTGGTACTATGATTGATACCCCTATATCTTGTCTTGCGATAATCAATGTAACTTTTGGAGAACATAGTGTGCAAAATGTATTAGAAAATCTGAAATTGTCATGTACTAAATACGCCAATCATTGCTCTATTGTACTCGCAAAATGTTCTGAAAGTGGGACATATTATTGGATTCGTGGTATTCGATGGTTCCATAAAACAGTGTATCAGTTTGGAGATGTATTCCCTCAAACACATGTTGATACACTGTTGGTAAACCAATGTCCATTTCCAACACATATTGGAACACAAATGTATTCTATTGGTAAAAAGATGGAGTCTTCACATATTCAAAAATATATTACTGATATGGACTTTGATACTATTAGTACACAACAAGAACATATCATTGAACTCTTTATTCAACAATCAGTATTGGTTTCACCTACACATTTTAAAACCTTTAAAACAGCATGTTTGACTATGCTAAAGGAAAAACAAGAAGAAAATAGTAAATTGCTGAAACAAGATATTAAGATTAAAACTAAAAGTATAATGGAACATTTTACTCAGCATGGTATGGAACCAACTGAACTCAAAAAGAAATTGGCGTCTTTGAAACATGAAACAAAGCAAAATAGGGCGTGTGTCAAACTAAAGAAACTCGCTGAAACTATTATTGGTATCACATCGGAAGGTGGTGCCTCGTCTAAAGCAGTGGCAAAATCATTGGAAAATACTATTCGGGCTGATTTGGTGAGCAACAATGTTGACCTTGTTAATTCACTGAGCCATGACGATATTCAATCTTATATCGAAGACATTGAACAGTTCATTATTTGCGAAATTGAACCATCTGTTATATCTGAGTTGCTTAAACAAGTTAGTAATAATACATTTACAAAGTCATCTAATGTGGCATCTCTACATAATACGTGTTCTGAACTAGATGGTACTACTGTGGCGGCACTAACGCAACATATTAATGACATGGGTATTGACCATTATTTGAAGGAAGCCCCTGGTGTTATTGTGTGTGGTGTATCAGAAAGAAATTCGTGTATTCCTATTGCAGTTATTCCACAATTTTCAGAACTAGATGATCCAAGACATTTCAAATGGATTGAACGAGTAAATGATATTGAAATCGCTAAATACAGATTGATTCTTCGACGAATTATTCCAGAATCGGCAAATGGACGTTCACTCAACATTAAAGGTTCATCTAAATCGCTAACATATTTCCTTATTTCAATGTTTATTTCGGTGGCACAAAATATTAAGAGCAAATTTACGACAATTCCAACAGATAAAGATAGTTTTACAGTAATCGCAATGAGAAATTTGCTTGGATACATCTTTACTAGTTTGGCGTCTGGTACAACACCATTGTCTAATATTTGGCAAGTATTGAGTCATTATCCAACACATGTTCCTAATATTGACTCGTTTGATTCTACAGATCTGTGGATTTTGTTGAATCTGATTGATATGTTTCCATATTGTATGTGGACAAAGGCAGAATCTAATTTTAAGAAAAATACATTGACAGGTGTCACTAAATTGCTTGGAAAATATATTATTACCCCAGAACTAAAAAAAATAGACGAAGCTGAAAAGAAAGAATTGGAAGCCAAAACGTGTGAAATATCTAAAGAACTAACTACTGTTTGGCAATGGCAAAAACTAGTTATTATTTCAATCCTTAAAATCTTGAATAATACAGATGAATATGAACCAAGTATTGTTAAACACGTATCACAATGTTTGATAGATAGTTATCCAGACATTGATGAAAAAGAAATTTCTGGAAGACACAAAAAGAGTAATTCATCCAATAAACTCAAAATTATGCTAATGTATATGGCAAAACATGGCGGACTTAAACCATCATCTAAACAAATTGATACACTCAGATTCATTATTGCCAAACGAATGCATTCATATTATCATCATTTGTGTAAAGAAGGTAGAACATCATATTTTTCAAAACTAACTAATGCGGAATTGTATAAAGAACTTGAAAAGTTGATTGGGTCAGAATGCCCTAGTTCGGTTGGTGGACCAGCAAATAAGTTTCTCAATAGTTGGGCATTTTCATACAATTCTAATACAAAAGATATTATTATTTCTAAAGAAGAAACAATTATACAAATTAATAAACTATTTAGTAGTGAAACACCAAATACACACATTATTTTTGAAGATAGTATTAGTACTCCCGAACAAAGTAGTACTGAACTAGTTGTAAAATATCCAGATATTAGAGAACAAGTGTGGCTATCTGTAAATGACGATTCTAAAATGACTACATTTGTAACAACCCAAAATATTGGAGAACTTGTCCAGATTCTAGAATATGTATTTCCAGAGAAAAATGTACATACTATAATGACCGATATTTGTGGGGTATTGCTCGATAATTATAAAGATAGAGCCAAAGCATACGAAATTGTATTGACTAAATACAAATTTGATTAACTATATTTATAATAGACCAGTAAAATAAAATAAATTAAATGTATAATGAAAACTATAATTAAACGATTTTTACTTTTTTTATTATTATGTATTCCAATTAGACTTTTATTAGTATACATTGCTAAAACAATAAATAATAAGCACTTACCTTATTTAGGTTGGATTTTATTGATACCAGCAATAGGATTTTTATATATTTATTCTTCAAATAGTCGTAAAACTGGGTTAGAAGTATTTGGAAACAAAATATGGTGGAATGATTTACGTCCAATACATGGGATGAATTATTTAATCTTTAGTATATTGGCTATAAACAAATACAAAAAGTCTTGGATAATATTGTTAATTGATGTGTTAATAGGATTACTGTCTTTTTTTATACATCATTTACAATAAAATTGAGTTATAAAACTATATAAACAAATTTTATGATATAATCATAAATGATTAATGATACATTTAACATTATAAAAAAAATGACCACTAACCCAAATCAAATAAACATTAATGTAAAAAAACCAGTCAAAAAAGAATTAAGTTTGAATATGGTATTAAATAATGAAACAATTGGACAAAGTGCTGAAGCTGCATTTTGTCAAATAGCCAATATAATATGTAATATAAATGAAAAAAGATTATGTAAAACTATAGTTGACAAAATATGTGTTCAATTAATCAATAGTGATATATTGAATAAATTACCATCACGTATTATTTCATCGTGCGGTTATACAAATGGTTCCATAGATTTCAAATTAGAAAATGGGGAAACAATGAGTTTAAAAACATTAAAATATAAAAATGGAAAAATTTGCCCACAAAAAGTAGGACAACCTACTTTAAATTCTTGGGATAAAATATGGAAAAAACCATATCAGGGTAAATTAGATAAAAATCCAGAAAGATGGATTTTTATTAAAGAAAATATTCATGACTATCTTAATAAAATGATTGCTGGTATATTTTGTTGCGACCATCTTATTGTAATAAATGATTGCATGACTTTACCATCCATAACATTGTACTCAAATGAACTAATAAATAATAAACTAAACTATTTTACAAATCAACATATAATATATAGTAAAGAAATCTACGAAGAAAAATGGAATGAAAAAAAACAAAAATATAGTGAAATGTCTTCAACAATTAAAACTAGTATTAATAATAAATTAATAAGTATAGGTGAATTTCAATTTCATAAAACAAGTAGATTACAACTAAAATTTAGATTTTATGATACATTTATACAATTGCTATTCTAATCGTTTTAACATTTTATCAAAATATGTTTTATCTCTTTCACACCCTTTATAAATTCTATTCATTTTTTTTGCTGCAACCGCCGTTGTTCCAGAACCTAAAAATGTATCCAATACAACATCGTGTTCATTTGAATGATGTTTAATTAATTCTTCAAATAATGGTAAACTTTTTTGAGTGGGATGAAATCTTTGAGTCTTGTTTCCACCTTGTAATGGATATTTGTAAACACCATTATTCGGTTCATTATTAATTGTTGTATTATATTTTTTAACACCAAGTAACGCAATTTCTCTACAATTTGTTAAATAATTTCTTGAACTATTTAGTGGTTGTGGATTTGTTTTAATCCATTCAATAAATCTAATATCTTTAAATCCTGCTTTTTCCATTATTTCTTTCAAATATGTTATTTTCCATATATCAAAGAAAATAATCACAGTTCCTCCATCTTTTAGAACTCTAAAATAATCTGTTACAAATTGTTCTAACATTTCAATTGTAAAGTTAGTATCCCAATCTCCATACTGCGTTTTAACACCATATTTAGTACTATTAATAGCACCATATTTAATGTATTTATCTTTATATGATTCTATTTTAGTTTCTCTTTTTTTTATTGTAGTTATATTATTTTTAACTAACCATTCATTTTTCTCTTCTTTTTTTTCTATTTTTCCCCATTCAATTAGTTTTGATTTAGAAACATTTTTACCCTTTTCAAAATTAATTATTTCATTATTTAATACCCACGTTGTAGCTTTTTCTTTTCCATATTTTATCCATTTTTCCTCCCCTTCTTTCTGTTGATCTTCAGTATGAGTATTTTCATTCTTTTCTTTTATTTTATCGTATTGTTTATTCATTCCAGTATCTTTAGATGTAATATATGGAGGATCCGTTAATACTAAATCAATTGATATATCATCTAATGATTTTAGATAACTTATTCCATCTTCGTTTTTTATGTCACACATGTTGTATAGATATATTTCTTTTTAATATATTACAAAAATCAATTTTATAATATTAAAGATAACTATAAATAAATAAATAATGTATTTGTTTATTTTGAATATAGTATCATACGACATATGGTTTTATTTTTTCCATAGATTATTACATACTAATTACTTGTACAAATATCATAAAAAACATCACCTAATTAAAGAACCTAAATGGTATGATACATATTATGCTAGTACTATTGAAAATAGTATTCTTGGATTTGGTTTATTTATTCCAATGATATATTATCAAATATTCAATTATGAATGCATATATTCTATTTTATTCACAAATATAAGAGGATTAATACGACATGAAACACGATTAAAACATATATTTGGACAACACCATTTATTACATCATAAATATATGAAATATAATTTTGGTGAAAAATGGATAGATTATGTAATGAATACATTATACATTCATTAGGATATAATGAGCTGAATACATTTATACATTCATTAGATAATGAGATAATACATTATACATTCATTAGATAATGAGCTGAATACACTATACATTCATTAATTTAATCAATAATTTAAATCGTTCATCTAATATTTTCATATGTTTTATTAAATTATTTAGCATTATTGGATACTTTGAACTTCGGATTCTACTAAACCATTTTTTATTATGATTGACAAGTTCTTCATCTATATTTTTAATTTCTTTATCAATAGTAGTTAAACTATTTTCTAAATATTTGAATGTTTTGTTCAATGTATCATTAAATATTGGTTGTTCTTTGTGAATATCTATAATAAATGAATTTATTATATCAAGTTTGGTATTTATATCCAATGTATCCAATAATTCTTTAAACTGTATATTATCGTTTAGCAATACTTTATCAATACCATTATATATATTTTTGGTAGTTGTATTAATTGTTTGTGTGAACATTTCTTTTCCAATTAAAAATGATGAACTAACTATTAGAGGCTCTAACATAGTATAATTATATATTTAAATTTGTATCATATGAACAATAATCACCTTTACATCCCGATTCATATGCTTTTGGATAATCATCTTTAAGTTCAAAATAATCATTAATTTGATTTTCTAAATTATCGGGTTGTTTGAATATTTCATTATTAGACATTTCTCTAGAAGTTACTACAATATTATTAGATGTGTTTGTTGTTGTGGAAGTTGATGGAGAAGGTGATGGAGAAGGTGATGAACTAGTCGTTAATATTTCGAGTTGACTTAATTCGGTAGGAGATGGTGCTTGGTTCAAATTTAATTTATTTTTTAATGTTTCTAATAAATTATTCAATTCTGTATTTTCAGAATTAATCAATTCATTAACAATTTCTTCCGTACTTTTTTCTTTAATAACTGTTTCAACTTTTTTGTATGTACATTTAGGACATTTCTTTTCTGGACAGTTACCATCTCCATTTGGACATGGTGTGATAGAACATGGTTTTGGTGCTGGACATTTAATATCTGATTTAGGTATTGTTATTGCTGGACATACCTTTTCTGGTAATTGAGGACATGGTTCTGGGGCTGGACATTTTGGACATGAAACTTGTTTTTGGTGTGGCTCACATTTAATAACATGTTTACATTGATCAATAGAACATGGTTTAGGTTTAGGACAATTATTAATTGGTTCTGGACATTTTTTACATAATCCAGCATCTAATTTTATTTTAGGACATACACATGATGGACATTTTTGTATAGGTGGAATTGTAGATTTTAAGACATAATCTTCTAAATTAGGCATTTTAGGACACGACTGTTGTAAATCAATTTCTGTTTTTTTTATATAATTCGAAGGATTATAATCAGGTGATACTGGACAATATTCAAGCGCAGCGGCACGTGCAACACGTTCTAATTCGGTTTTCTTAATATAATTATCCATATTAATACTATTATTTTGGATGGATTTTCCACCAGCTAATTGTTGGGCCATTGACGCTGCTACACTATCTATTGGATTACCACTATTTCCAGTAACTTGAAAATTTTCTTTTGTTTTTTTAATAAATATGTATGATAGCAAAACACATACAACAATAATTCCAATTATTAAACATAAATCTATATTCATTATTATATATAATAGATAATATTTTTATATGATTAATTTATATATGGACGGATTAATTAAAGCTATAATTACATTATCTGTACTCGACTTTATATATTTAAAATTAACCGGAAATATTTTTAATTCATTAATTAAGAAAATACAACATAATAATTTAAATCTTAGGTTATATTCTACATTTATGGTCTATCTTTTAATATTCATAATGTGGGTTATATTTATATATAATGAAAGACATAAATATACATTAAAGGAAAATGTATTAAGAGGGGCATTATTAGGGTTAACAACATATGGAATATTTGATTTTACAAATCATGCCATATTCGAACATTGGAATCTTAAAATAGTTGTGATGGATACACTATGGGGTGCGATATTATATAGTTTAATCACATTTTTATCTATTTATAAATTCTAAATTTTTATTTTAATATTTCAAACTTTCATTCTTCGCCCCCCCCCCCTCCCAAAAAAAACTAAAAATATACTTTTTTCCATTTATTCCTTATAATTTATTCATTTTATTATATTTTTTAACACCATAATTTCTTATCAAAAAAAAAAAGTATAAAAAGGTATATAAAAAGTATAAAAAAGTATAAAAAGTATAAAAAAAAAGTATAAAAAAGTATATTTTTTCTATTTAAAAAAAATAAAATATGTTATATTATTATATATTATGGTATCATATGTGTGTGATATATGTATTTTTTCTTCTAAAATAAAAACTCACTATAAACGACACCTTAATACAAAGAAACATTTACACAATAATAATAATTCCTTATATTCTATGGTAACGACCCCAAATGACCACAAAAAGACCCCAAATGACCACAAAAAGACCCCAAATGACCACGTTTTTGAATGTAATTATTGTAGTTCTTTTTTTTCGACACATGCTCACAAACGAAGACATGAAAAATATCATTGTAAAGAAAATGGTACCAATAATCAAATTATCAAAGAAAAAAATAAAATCATTAAAAAATTAGAAAAACGCATTGATACATTAATAGATAAAGCAGGAAATACAACTATTAATAATATTCAAAATATTCAACTTAATAATTATGGAAATGAAAATTTGACTCATATTACTGACCAATTAAAACAATCTTTTTTGAAAATACCATATGGAATGATACCTAAAATGGTTGAGGCAATCCATTTTAATGATAAATGTCCAGAAAATAAAAATATAATATTACCAAACAAAAAGGAAAATAAAATAAAAATATTTAGACACAATAAATGGGTATATAAAAATAAAGAAGAGGTTTTGAATGATTTAATTGATGGTAAGTATTTTATGATGGACAATTTTTATGAAACTAATATTGATTTACTTACTAAATCAAATGTAGCAAATTATATGAAATTCAAAGAAATATATGAGTCATTAGATAAAGACATCATAGATACTATAAAAGAAGAATGTGAAATAGTAATGTTAAATAACCGTTAAAAATAATATAATAATATTGTATAATAACATGGTTCGCGCCGGTTTGAATCACTTACTTTCCCCCCACCGCCCTCTATCTAAGACTGAAAACATGCTACAAGCCCTGCCCGTCGTAACTGATATAGCAGTAAAAGTAGCATCAAAAATCAAAAAAAAAATCAAAAAAAAAACCAAAAAAAAAGAGGATACAACAAAATCTAAAAATAGAACACCTGCGACCAAAACACTGAAAACGATAATTGAGGAAAGTAAGAAAGAATATAATTTTTTAGAAAATCCTAGTAATGTGATTAACCTATATAATACCGAACCAGAAGTAACATCTATTTTTTTAGTAGGTCCGAGTTCGAGTGGTAAAACATATGGTTTTGATACAGTATTTTTACCAACTATTCAAAAAATAATTAAAGGAAACATATACAAAATTGATGGTGGTATTATGAGAGATGAAAGTTGTATTATAAAAAATCGTTTGAACGAAGATGATGTATCATTGTCTAAATTAAATGAAGATATAATTAAAAAAAGAGGAAATATTTACAAAACTGTATTTAAAAATACAAAAAAAACAATGACAAATAAAATATTGCCCAAAAAATTTAAACCATCGGATCTAATAAAATATTCACAGAATAACTGCCAAAATAACAATGATAATGAAGATAATTGTGATACTTGGTTGAAAAATAATAAAATAAACTCTATGAAGAAAGAATCAGAAACTGAAAGATACAAAAAGAAAATTATTTGTAAATCATTGAACAATGGTGACGTCTCTGGCAAAAGGCGTATAGGAATTGTTTTTGTTGAAACATATACCAAAATTATGGTTAAGGGGTGGTTGCTCAGGAATCTAATAAATAATATTGATAAAGAAATTAAAAAAAAAAATAAACAACTAAACAATATTAAATCTATATTTTGTTGGAATAATGCTCCCAAATTATATTGTGAAATATCTGGTTATTCACGAGGTATTATTGATGGTAAAAAATATGAAGTCGGTGGTAGAAAGACCCCACACATCCCCCAATCATATGATTTGATTCTGAATGGGATGTTTAAATATTTTAAAAATAAAATTAATTGGCAGTTAAAGAGAGGAGAATATAAGCATGCCAGGACATGGAAAACATATGAATTTTACATACACTATAATACTTGGGAAGAAAATCAAATTATAGATTATGAATGGTTAAATAATCAGTTTTTTAACGAACAAAAAAACACAATTACTGATAAATATAATTTGATAAACATAAATATTAGTAAATTAAAGGAGCAGATAAAATCGTGGAATAATTCCACATACACGCACCGATTGCAGCCCGACAACACACTACGCCAATTAAATGAAATAAAAGAAGGTATTGATAAAATAAACAATTTAATAGAAAAGTACTTAACATATATTAGTGAAAATAAAAATATAAAATACACAACATTAATACAACTAATTAAAGACAATAAATTATTACGAGATTTATCCAATATGAATCACAAAACTGAATTTGAACTATGGATGGAAGAGCACAGTAAGTATTGGTCTTATAAAGGCCAACATACCTACAAGTTTAATGCTCCAAAACTGGAAAAGGGAATTGTTATAAATATAAATGTATTAGAATTAGGATGGGAAAAAAATGGAGATGGATGGAAAAATAATTTAAGAAATATAATTATAAATAAGGATGGGACTATTAATAGTACAGTTTCATTGAAAATAAATAATAATCAAACGTTAGAATACTTTGTAAATGCATATGTAGCACAAATTAACAAGATTTTTAACAATTTACATCAATAAACTTATTTTATTCATTAATTTAGACCATTTACTATGATCTATTGAATCGGGTGGTGAATCAAAATATTCCCAATTAAAAACACCACCAAACTTTGGATAAACATTAATACATTGTTTAACTGTATTTAAATTTGAATCTAAATTTTGACTTGATATGCTTCCCATGACTATTTTATCTTCAGGATATCCATTTTTGATAATAGTATCATAACTATTAAATGAATAATCGCTGTAACATTGAACATTAAAATAATCAATCATATTACCACATGTTGAATAAATATCTTTGTACACAAATCCACCCATTCCAGGGGTATCATTTTCCATACTATATTGTACTGGCGCCATTGTAATAATAAAATCACGCCCAAAATCTGATTTTAAAATATGAATTAATTTTTCGACATTCTTGATATCAACATATTCTTCAATATCTAAATCAATCCCATCTATCAAATCCCGCTTATCATTAATCAAATTTTTTAATAATGGATAATATGTGTCAAAGTCGCTAAATAAAGTTTGAAATGCTCCACCAGCACCACCAACCATTAACACTATTTTTATATTTAATTCTTTAGCTTGTTTTAAATCTAACCATAATGAATCAAATAATGAATCATTTGGAACATTATCATTAAGATGAATATATGGAATATTATTTGTTTTACCAAAGTGTATTGATGATACATGGAGATGTGTTACGGCATTAGTTGAATCTAATATATCTTTTAATCCGACAAAAGTTTGATAATAATATATAATGCGTTTGTTCATTAGTATATTAATTTATTTTATTAATTTATTTTAAATAAAATATAGTATCATTATAATGAATAGCTTAATTAATCATGTCAAAAAGAGCAAAAAAATTAAAACATACACTAAAATACCACAAACAATGAAACATACACAAGTTTCTGATTATAATACATTGAAGCCATTATGTTATACAATTTTGACAAAATCACAAACAATATTTACCAAAGTAGATGGTAAATTAGAAAATAAAATAAAATTAAAACGTGGAGACTATGTATTGTGTGGTACTAAAAAAGAGAAATATGGTATGACATTAGAAAAAATGCTTGATTCATATGATTTAGGTAATGTAAAAAATAAAAAGGTAGTTAGAAAAGGATTTAAATTAACAAAATCATTGTTAAATAAACATGGTATAAATGATAAAAACAATATAAATATTGTACCAAGTTGGGGTGGGAAACAATTTTTATTAAAAGATGATTACATACTATTTGAAACTAATAATACTGGATATTATGGTATCAATAAAGAGGGATTTAAAAAAACGTATAAATAATATTATTTTTTAGACTTCTTCTTTTTGGTTAATTCGTATATTTTTAAACTATTAAAAATATGTTCATTTTAAATCTAAAGACTACTATAATTAAATGGATGTGCTCTTTTAGGTTTTGGGTCTTTCCCAAATATACAATAATAGATTGAATCATACGCTGAATAACAATAATTATCTAAACATGTATTACAACATGCTTTGTACAAAACAAATATTAAAAATGTAATAAGTAATGTTAATACAACACTTAGATTACTATTATTTTTGGATGTATTATATATGCTACATGTTTTAAAAAGGCTTGTTGTATTTTTGAATGGTATACACATATTGCTATAGTCACATACATCTAATGGGGTTGAAATAATACTATATGGTTCTGAAAAACAATTTGTGGTATTGTAATATCGTATAGTAACGTTATAGTTTGGCGATGTAGAGTTCAAAGGTGATACAACGGTATTAGCGTTTGTATTAGATATAAATGTTAATAAAAAGAATAAATATAACGATTTCATTGTATTAGTAAGTTAATCTATGTTTAAATAATAATTTAAATAGATTAATAATTATTTATAAAATTGAATATTTGTCATTTTATTTATTATAATTATAAAACAATGGTAAATAAAAGTGGTGAAAAAGTTATTCCTGAACTATTGATGGATTTGCCAGTATATGAAACATGTTATGAAGGTTCAACTCCTTACAATGTATATATAAATGATGAAAAAGGATGGTTGTCAGTATATGGGATTCCAAAAAAAACAATTTGGGTAGATAGTGATGGAGAAGAAGATCATTCATATCATGAAGACTTGGTGACACATCTTGATAATACTTCATTATATTGGGATAAAGATGTGTCTAGTTTTTATAGTAATATGTTGCTAAAATGTTATTTTGTAGAATTATTTGAAGGAAAAGACCCTGAAACATGTTGTGTTGGTAATACAATGTTAATGAGAACTGTAAATGGTTCATACACCTATATTGGAGATAGAATTTATAATTTTACTATACCATATGATGATACAATTGTAGATTTTTATTCACCAATATATAATAATACACCATATCCAGTTGCTATTGGAAAGAAAAATGTATATTTAATGCTACATGGAGTGTATGCTAATAAAAAGGATATAGAACTAGATGATAGTGATATGGGTGATGTATATATTAAATTTTACTACAAACATAATTATATAAGTTCAAATACTATATTCACCCTTTTTGGTTGTATTAAACGAATTGATAATGGTTATTATCTTCAGTGTAATGATTTGATAGAAGAAACTATTATTAGACACACAAATATTAAAGAATATGAGTATCTCAATGAATATGATATTGATTTAAAAAAAAGTATTATGGATCAAGTAAATGAAACCGAAGAATTAAAAAAAATGTGTTATTCTATATATGATTTAGATGATGATACAGAATCATTAAACGGTGATTTAGAAGAACAAGATGATACCGAAACTTTGAAAGATGATTTAGATTGGGTAAGTGAATATGTTGGATCATTAATGATTACATTACGATAATACTGCTGATTTACATGTTTGAAAATTCTTTTTAGAAAATTCTGGTGTTAGATATTTTACATCTTCTTCAGGAATATTTATTCTATTTCCCCAATGTTTGTACAAGAATTTTTTTAATTTCATACCAGAATTTTCCACACTATAATTTTCAACGTAATAATCTCTAGGTCTATATTTATTATTGTCTATACCATTTATTAATGTATCAAGTGAATCCGAAATATCGGTTTCATCATTAAAAAATTCACCCGTATTTTCATTCACATATTTCCATCCTCCTAATATATTTTTATTTACTAAGCATGGTATATCACAAGCTAATGCCTCGGTTAATACACGTGGGGATGCATCTTTTTCATTTGGTAAAAATAAAAATTTGGCTTGACTATAAATTTTTTGTAATTCTCCATGTTTTAACATATCTGTAGTTTTCATGTAGCTACAACCATTTGGTAATTCACATCCTTTTCGTCCTACTAAAAGTCCTTTTAGTTTATAATCATTACAAAATACATCTAAACATTTTTTTGCTAAAGTCCAATTTTTATTATAGGTTGCCCAATCATCGCATTTTGATTTTTTTTCATCTACTTTTAAACATATATATATAAAATCATATATTTTTTCTTGACCTTTTATTGGTTTAGAAACATTACAGTCAATCCAATCAGATTCGCTCGCAAAGTGTAATGGTATATCTGGAGGGAAATAATTGTCTGGATTTCTAAATCCATGTATCCATCCTTCGCATATTTCGGTATATTTATATTTTTCGTAATTATTTTCAAAACTTTCATATGGATTTGAAGGTAATTTGGGAAATTCTAAATAACTACAAATGCCTAAAAATACATTATTGTCTTTATTTTCTTGGTATAATTTAAATTCGTCTTCATTTTTGAATGGTTTTGATATTAAAATAACATTGAGTTTATTTCCATTATCATCATAAATATTAACATATGGTCTTTTTACTGATGGTATTAATTCTTTTGACACAGTATCATTAAAAAATTCTCTTTTAGAGCATAAAGTAATCAATACTAATATAAGAATGCTTATTAATACTAAACATAATAGTACATTAAATTTCATTATTATATACATATAAAAAAAAAATGTTAAAAGATTTTTCTTTTATAACTATAGATGGACAAAATATATGATTTAGACAAAAAGCCTAATATTGATTCTATAAGTTCCGAATTAACCCACATTGAAAAAGAAGAAATAGAAAATTATAATACTATTTATTATATTGGCAAAAAAGAAAATAAAATTAATAAATACAAATCTTACCAAGATTTTTTAAAAGATAGTGAAACGTTTAGTGATAATGAACGATATAGATTAATAAACAATGACCATATTGAATACAGATATCAAATAAAATCAATATTAGGAAAAGGTACCTATGGAGATGTTGTTAAGGTGATAGACCATAAATATCAAAAAGAAAAGGCTATTAAAATATTTAGTAATTTAAAGAAATTTGATGTTGAAGAAAATGATCTGATATTTGAATGCGAATATAAAATTTTAGAACTATTACGAAAAAGAAAGGAAAATTATAAAATGATGAATGAAGTATTTACATTATTTTATTATGGTGCTAAATTTAGATATCATAATTTAATAGTATTCAAGTTATATGGTGGTAATTTATATAGTTCAAAAGATAAGATATGTGCTAGTTCGATAATGGATAAAGTAAGACTTATCAAAAATATACTATATGGATTAGATTTTTTGACTAGTAGTAATCCTAAAATAATACATGGAGATTTGAAACCAGAAAATATATTTTTAAAAAATGATACCTTTGAAGTTGTCATTGGTGATTTTGGATTATCAAAGATTTTAACTAAAAAATATATAGAAAAAACACATTTTATACAAACAAGATGGTATAGATCACCTGAAATTATATTTGGGATTCCATATAATGAAAAAATAGATATGTGGAGCATGGGGTGTATGATATACGAAATAGTGAGAGGAAAACCATTATTTCCAGCATCTAACGATTTAGATCAAATAATATATATTCAATATATATTAGGGTGTCCATCATTTGAATATATAGATTCTAACACTGATATAAAAGTACATTATGATAAAAGATACAAACCATTAAATATTAAAACAACAAAACATAAATCATTAATTCCTAGAGATGGGTCTAATATTTTAGATCGTTTTTTTGTATACGATAAAACATTATATGACGAATATACAAAATATCAATTAATACGTCTTGTATATTTATGTTTAGAATATAGTTCAGATGAACGAATCTCAAGCAGAGATGCTATAGAATTTATAACTAAACAGTGTTAACTATTAGATTACATATCTATTTATTTTTCTTTTTACAACAATTCCAAATAAATCCAGTTACAATCAACACTATAATAACTATTAATGCTAAAGCATAATAAACATAAAAATTCCATAATTTTTTATTTTCGGTTTCATAATAATTAGTACATTGTGAATCTAATTTATCATACAAATAACCATTATAAACAGAACTACCAATTATACACAATGATGGAAATACTAATGACGATTTTTTGACACATGTTAAAGCATATAATGCTATGTTAATTAAAAGCAATGCTAAACTTACAACCCCAACTAATATTCCATAATTTAAATTTCCACATTTATAATCATTAAAATGTTTAAAAATATGAACCCCTCCACCAATTATCGAACCACTACTTATAACACCAGTTAAAATTAATATACCACCTAAAAGACCAATATTTGAAAAAATACCCATTGAATGTATTCGTTTTATATTCTTAAATACTTTAATTGATTATTTATATGTCCGATATTTCTATTAAATCTGATATTAGTAATAGTTTATTTACTGATAATTATGTATACCCACCATGGTTTAACAAAAAGAAATATATATTTTACAATAGAATCTTAGAAAGATTACAACGTCTTAGTTCCTTACATTCTAGGGCATCCCAATATTACGAAAAAATGAATTTTAATATTTTTGCCCCATCTATCGCAATTACGGCCCTTTCAGGTATAGCATCTTTTTTGTCGACATCACAATATGTTAGCACTGGGGCACAAAATGGATTTGGAATTGGGGTAGGTATAGTTGCATCTATATCCTCTGTATTACAATCATTAGCTGGAGCATGTCAATATAGTGCTAAAAAAGAAGCCCATAGAACAGTGGCTGAGCAATATAATAATTTAATTATTAGTGTTAAGTTTGAGATCGAAATGCCAAATGAAGAAGATTTTACTGATAAATTAGAAGAACAAATATTGGATATACAAAGCAAATGTAATTATTTTGTTCCACAATTTATAGTAGAAGCATATGACAAAAAAAAGAAGCTTGAAAAATTAAATAAAAGTGTATATCATTTAGATACTAAAGTAACTTCTAATATGATGAAACATCATTCAAATGATAATGTAATAATAAATATAGATGATAAAAATTACAACACATTTAATGAACTAAATAATCACACATTAGATAATCAAGATATACATATGGATGATTCAGAGCAAATAGATGCAGAACAATCTAATCATTCTAATGGTCAAAGTGATGTATAATTATCATCGTCCAAGACTTAGTATTCTAACAAATATATTAAATACATCTAAGAATAGTCCCAATGATTCTTTTATATAATCAGCAATAACACAATTTTTAGCATTTATTTGTAGTCGTTTTGTATCATACAATATAAATACCATAAACACAATAATGAAAAAATAAGACATTACTCTAAACCATTTTGAACGATTATTACCTTTATTCATAATAAATCGTAATGATAATTCCATTATAATACCACCAATAAGTAGTAATAATAATACGGGACCCCATGATAACGATATATATTCTGGTTTCAAATAGGCTAATGCTGATAATCCAATAAACAGTAGGACAGTTGTTAAAATAGCGCTTAAAATCATCTCTTTTTTATCTATAAAGGATGTGTACATTGGGTAAAATATTAATCCTAATAATAAAATAAATATTAACCACACAAAATGTTTTAATACTATATTCAATGGTGATATTTTATGTAATAATACAATAAAAACAAGACTCATTATAAATATTCCAATAAACAACATCAAACTAGGATTAAATGATACCCCATTGTATTCCATCAATAATAGTTGAATAGCCATAATGTTGAATGTTAAAATAATGTATAAATAGGTGTTTAATATATACTTATTACAAGTAAACTGTCTATTTTTAATAGAATAATTTAGTATAGAAAATACGACACATACAAATATTAGTAATGCGCCAAATAATTGTAATAACACTTTGTTCATATATAGTATTGTTCTAAAATATTTTTATAAATATTTCATTAATTATATTAATTCACTGCTATTTTATTATTTTTATATTTTTTAGATAATTTGAAAATTTTAGCAAACCATTTTTCCGATTCTAATTGAAATATATCTTTAAATAATGGAAAATAATGACAATAAACAACTGATATTAACCATCGTGTAAAATTAATACTATTTTTTTCATTGTCATAATCACTATAATTATATAGATCTTCATCTATTTGTACTATAAAAAATATAGCGACTGAATTTAGTATAGCATCTATTATCGTTTCTGAATTCAATATTATGAAAAAATTGATAATAGGAATACCAATTGGTAATATGAAATTCGAGAAAAAATCAGCCCACCAATTATATACAATATGATATTGTTTCATTGTTATTTTTCGTTTTTCATAATGAGATTCCATTCTTTCATTTTTTGATAATGCTATTTCTGGGAAATCATCATATATTCGGATTAAAAATTTGTACAGATATCGCGAATAAAAATATGATTTTATAGAGTTATAACTATATAATAATGACAATATTGTGGATAATACCGATATTATCATAATTAATATATTGTCTGTGGTAGAGTAATCATCCACTACACTATATACTAACGCACCCATCCAAACATATTGTATAATCAATGTAAATATTCCTATAAAAAAACATTTATATGAAAATGTACTAGACCGCAACGAATAATTCCATAAATTATTGTTAATAGACCGTTCTTCAAAAATATTTAAATATTGATATACAAAGACTATAAACCGAAACATATTTAATTCTATAAAGGGTTTATTTTCATTTTCTTTGTTAATCAAATCAAATATCATTTCATTATTAGTTGGATTGTCACTAAAGTCTTCAATGTTTAATATAAAATTATCATCATCTATTAAAATAGTGTTGTTCCATATATTTAAACTATCGGCTATAAATCTAAAATTTTTTTTAACAATTAAATAATTATCAAAGTAATTTGTTTCCAATATTTTTTGTTCGTCTCCTTTATTATGATTTAATTCGGTATGAGCCATGCACAAAAATTCACTTTTGTTGTTGTACAATTCTATAAAATTAAACTTCCATTTATTGTAAAGACTATTTTTCTCATTATTACTATTGAAATAGGTCGATATTGGCTTACACAATAACGATATAAAATTTTCAGCAGGTTCTATTAAATAACAATTTAAATCCATTAATAATTATGGTATTATAAGCCTTAAATTATTATTTTAAAGATTTGTGAAAAATATTAAAATTGAATATATTTAACAAAATAATAAGTCATTAATATATGACTATAGATGAAATCTTGAATACTATACATATAGAAATAAATAACTTGCTTGATAACAAAGAATTTAATTATTCGGATTTTTATACATATATATATGAATCATGTTTAAAAATTCAAACACATAAATCGTATGATAGTCGTGAATTAATGATAAATAATTACAAAAATATATTCAATACATTAGATAATATTATTATACTTTTTAATGACAAAATATCTAACAATTTAAAAGACCACAACGATATATTAGAATATTACTATGAGCAAACAAATATATATATCAAGAATATATCAATAATCAACAATATATTTAGTTATATAAATACGGAGTTATCTACATTAGATATCTCCTTTAAAATTATAGATTATAATAAATATGGTATTGAACATTGGTTTAATAGTATTATTTTTAAAAATATAGAATTGTTCAATACTATATTAATAAAACAATTTGATTATGAAAATCAACATTCAGATAGTCCAGTATATTTATTGAATGAATTTTTAGACACTGTGTTTATGTGTATACATAAAAAAATAATAGAACATACATTTTTTGATATTCATATTGGGGATATATTATTAGAACATATTGAACAATGTTGTATTGATTTTAGTAGAACATCATACAATTCAATGAATGTTTTAGTGACAATGATAGATGACTTTAATATATTTTATATGAGTACATTTGATATACTAAACTTAGAATGTTTAAAAAAAAAATATATATTACTATTCAAAAAAAGAATTTTGTATAAATTTAGTGATATAATGAAAATAGAATATGACCGTATTTTGTTACACCCCATTCAAAATACAAATTTATATGATGACATCAAATTATTAACAACAATCATCAACTATTGCAATGATACCCAATACATCAAACTGAAAATAAATGATTATTTCAATAAATTATATAATAGTCTAACTAATTTTAATGATATTTTGGAAGTATTTTATTTAACACATATGATATATGATGAATGTATGAATATAGAATTTGTTGTGTATTATAATTACGACATCATTGTTCCAAAAAATATATTTGAAGATGATGTCCATATTAGCGAGACTTATGATAAGTACATACGGAATGTTCTGTACAAAAATGTACAAAAACCGTATTTTTATAGCAGTTTATTGTTGTATTTTAAAAAATATAAAGATAATGAGTTAATACCAATTTACTATAAAAATTATTTAGTAAAGCGATTATACAAATATAATTTCAATCTAACCTATATAAATATTGAAATAAATATAATAAAACAAATATGTAGTCATTGGAAATCAAACAGCCATTCTATATTATATAAATTAAAAAAAATTAAAAATGATTTAGAAGAATCTATTATAACCAGTAATGAATTTAATTCTATTTATGATGTACCATCAACTATTATTCTTACCACAGATGGAATATGGAATATAGATCCATACAATACACCTTTTTCATCACCAGTATTTAACAAAGAATATAATGCATTAACTGAACATTTTACCACATTTTATAATTGTAAATATAGCACTAAAAAACTTGATTGGAATCATGATTTGTCTTCGTGTATATTAAATTACTATGTGAATGATAGTACAACAATTGAAATTACATGTCCATTAAAAATAGCGAATATATTGTATAAATTCAATATTAATAATAGTGTTGTATTAAATAAACCATATTCTAAACTGTTAGAACATTACAATATCATTGATAAAGTAGATTCTAATATATGTACATTAAATACAACACTATCATCAAAAAATATTGTCATTAAATTTTTGAAAGCCAAAAAAAAAGATATATCCAAATCACAAAAAAAAGAAATAGTATTTACTAAACAAGAATTAATAGAAGCCTATTGTGTTCGGTTACTAAAAAATAAAAAAAGTATGATTGATAGTGTATTGGTTGGATTGATAAAAGAAAAATATAAAGTAGATAATACATTAATAACAAAAACGATTGATAAATTGGTTGAAAATCTGTATATTAAACATGACAATTCTAACTATATGTATTTAGATTAATTCCATTGGTATATATTTCATGCCACCACCACTCATTTCGGATTCTTCTATCTTTTCAAAATCTATGTCTGTATCTTGTTTTTCGGTTACAGTGTCTTCCGATATATCAACTAAATCAGCGCTTGCATTCACTCCTGGTTGTGAAAATATACTAATATCTAATTTAGGTATTTTGTTTATATTTAAGTATTTATATGAATACATTGGATTTTTTTCAATAATATCAATACATTTTTTTTTCAATTTTGTTCTTATTAATTCATTCGAAGGCAAACTTTCCAATCTAAACCCATAATCAAATGTTTTCATATGATCAATTAAGTCTTTACTATGTTTGTCTTCTAAAATTTGTAAATATGTGGTTGTTTTTAGTGTGGCATCTTTTGTAATATAAATATCTTTAAATTTTATAATGTTTTCTTTATATACTAAATCTATAGTTCTTATACATGTTAATTTAATATCATTTGGAATATACCATTCTAATTTAGTAAATAATCCAACACCACTAAATTGTAGCATACTACTTTTAATATCACGTTGTGCCCATAAAAATGTAATTATTGATTGATTATCATAATCATTCTTAGATTTATTGAATATTGGTGTTTTAGTAGCCATATCTTCTATTTTTTTTAAGTTATAGTTACTCCAAAATCGTTTTAATTCAAATAAAATTTGCATATATTTTATGATATTTTTTTCTTCTTTTATTAATACCTCTTTATCTCCTGCTTTCAATAATTTTTTTATTGATTTCGAAGCTTTTCCAGATTCTTTCTGTTTTTTATCATCCGAAGGATATGATTGGGCACAATCAATAATGTTTGAATAGTTAGATATTTTATTACATAATATAACAAAAGAATTTGATGTTTTAGGGTCATTAAAATTATTTATATAGTTTTGTATAATAAAACATTTTCCATCGATTAGCTTAAATTTATCTATAATAAAATCAATAGCTTCAAACAAATATTTATGTACTAGATTTATCAATATTATATCTTTTAATATAATATATTTTTCTTTATTTCTTTGGCCAGCTGTCCCTTTTTGTTTAAAATCATATGAAATAGAATATACCCAGAAGGTTTGTTTCCATTTTGGATTATTCTTTTGACTAACATACAGTTTGTATTTATTATATAACGTATTGAACATACTTGTTTTTAATTCATTCATGGCTTTAGTTGTAACCGTTGTGGTTTCTGTTTCTGTATTAAAATTAATCCCAAATTCTGTGGGTGGGGAAGTAGAAGAACCAGAACCAGTAGGATTACTTTTCATATCTGGGAATATATGTTGTAATATACTATTAAATAGATGAAAATGAATGAATGTTTTTTTTTCTTCTTTTTCATTTAATTTATTCAAATTAGATAATGTATCTTTAACAAATTCCTTGAACGAAAAATCTGGATTTATTTCTATAATTGGATCTTTTTTTTTTAAACCAATTGTTTCTGCTACGTCCTTTAATAGTGTAATAGAATTAGTTATTGCTTTTTGTGCCTTTTTTTTTACATTTGTATAAGTCAATACTCCAGAACCGATAAATGATTCCGTATCGTTATTAATAGTTGGGATAACTTTTGGCTGTAATGCTAAATTATCTTTAACTTCTTCCCATTGTTTTCTTATATCATTTTCACTCATAGCCATTTCACACGATGTATCAATATTATTTTTCCATATTTCATATTCATTATGATCTTGTAATGTAATGAAAATAATTTTTTTGGCAATTTGTATTAATGATGGATTATTAATACCTTCACTATTTAACAACAAAGTCGCGTTTGTAATAATATTATATTGTTTTTTAGCATAATATTCTTCAAATAATATAGCATCAATAACTTCTTGTGATGTAGTTATATTTAAAGATGCTTTTGTTGCTTTTTTTTTTCTTATTATATCTCCAGGAATTTGTGGAAGTTTTACTTTTTCTGTATCCATGACATGTTCATTTAAATAGTCGTATCCCATAAAATCATATATTAAATCTTCGCTATATTTTTTTGAATAGTCTCCCATAAATTCAATTTTGTCTTGGTGTTCCAATATAGTGAGCACTTTTTTAGGAAAACTTTCTTTAAATGAATTATAATTAGCTGTTCTAATATTGTTTTCTTCAAATACTATATTATTTTCATCTAACAAATTATGTAAAAGGAAAAAATACATCTTATTAAATCCATAATTAATACCTTTATTTGATGAATTCTGGTATTGTTTATACCAATTATGTTCTGTTAAAAATTGTAATACATCTTTTTCGGCATCATTGCTAGCTTTTAATAATGATTCTTCAATATACTCATTTCGTTCTTTAATTAATTTTTCTTTCGTTTTTTCAATTATAGAATCTAAATCTATATTTACATTAGATTTAATACAAGTAAATGTTAATGAACCTTTTTCTTTAACCTTATCTGTCAATAATTTAATAAATGTATGTGTATCAATATCTTGATTTATTACAGTTAAATCATTATTATTTGGAACTATTTTAGGGGAATCAAGCTGTCCATGATTGGCACCAGATACTCCGTCCACAGCCTCTTGACCACCATATAAAATTTCAACCGTCTGAACTAATGGATTTGAATAAGATATTTTAGTAATCAAATTATTTTTAATTTTATCAATTACATTGTCATTCATGTACGAATAAGATTTCTTTAATTTATCACGTTCAATAACTAATGTATTTAATTGCTTCTGCCAATCAGGGTATTCTAAATCATCGGCTTCTGCTCCCTCCTTTTTCTCCTCACCTCCATTAATTCCCTTAGAAATTAATTCTTCTTTTTTTTTTTTAGATTCCGTGTTTTTTTTTTTTAAATTTTCGATTGATTCATCAAGCTCTAAAATATTTAGTATATGTTCTTTATTCCAATCAATTACCCACCCTTTTTTTTGATTATTTTCCCAATTTTGTTTAAAATAAAGATTTTTAATATTTTCTTCATTGAATAATACCGACTCATTTAATTCTACTTTTATTTCAAATTCTTTCAAATTTTTCTTATTATCACTATCACTTTTAAAGTAATTAGAAATAATAGTATCAATAAAATCTTTATTTTCAGGTTTGTTAGATTCAATTATATTTACAGACATTAGTATAGAAACAATCATCAAATCAACTTCTTGACATGCTATAACTTGCAATTCCATGTCTTCTTCATTTAACTTTTGTTCATTCGGATTGATCGCCACAATTGCTTTTTGTTTAGCTGTCTCGGCATCAGCACTATTTTTAGCGGCTGCGTCTGTGGCACTATTTTTAGCGGCTGCGTCTGTGGCACTTTGTTTAGCTGCTGCTGCTTTTTTTTCTACATTCAAAAATCCATTTTTTAATCTTTCTTTTTTTTCTTTTTTTGCCTTTGCTAATAATTGACTTTTTTTCAAAAAACTTGCCACATCTATTGTTGGATTAAATTTTCCTTTAACTAATGCGCAATCATTTATAGAGTTAATACGGTCTACTTCATATTGTTTCCATTGTTGTCTACATTGTTTATCACGTTTCTGAATATACGAATCGACTTGCTTTTGTGCTGCCAATTCTAATGCCATTTTTGTATCAGTAGGTTTTCCTGATGATGCAATTTTTTTCCATACAATTTTTTTAGGTATTTGATGTCCATAACAATTATCTGTTATTTTAGTTAAATTAATTAATCCTTGTGGTATTAATAGAGCATCATCACACGCATCACCATCGACATTACCATCCCTGTCACAAGAATCTTTCATTTCGTTATAATTATAACATGTTGGGAAATACCAAGTAGTATTCAATGGTTGAAATGAATATTGTTGAATATACTGTATACCAGAAGTAGCACCATCATCACTGGTATCTTTACTTAATGTTTCAAATAACTCAGGATAGTTTATAACTTTAATATACTCTGGAACGACGCTTGATAAATCATCCTCCCCATTCATGTATTGTTGGAACTCATGTAATCCTTTTCCACTACACCAATTAAAATCGTCAAGGGTTTTCTGTAATTTTTCTGTTTTTTCTTTCACATCGTCATCATACAAATATTTACCAATATTATAAGAAGTCGCACCAACGGCTGTAGCAGCCGCTGCTCCAGTACCAACGGAGGATGTGGCAGCGGCTGCAATTAATCCCCCCCCCAACCCACCAGTGGCAACCGTCATCCCGATTGCTCCTCCTAATACTAAAGTCCCAACTACCGTTGCACCAGCTTTAGCGATATTACTATATGTATTAAATCCACTGACAGATTCATCTATAATAGCATTTAAATCGGCATCAAATTTTTGACATACCATTGTCATTTTAGGTTTTGACCATATGTTTTTTTTTTTTCCATTGAGGTCTTTAACTCTATCAAATTCGAATGTTATCTTGTAATTTGCTTTTTTTGGTTTTGAAGTTCCTCCATATTGTATTTTATGTCTTTCATGTTTATTATGAATATGCTTTTTCTTCTTTTTTGAATATTTTTTTATGATTCGATTCAATCTAATTTTATTAGATTTAGCCATATATATATATAGTTAATATATTAATATAATATAATTAACGATTTATACCGAAGTTAATCGAGAATCTGTTTGTATATGTTTGTCTTTTTTTTTGTCATTTAGACTAATATTTTCCAAATGATTTAGAAAATTGAAATAAACCTCATTTTTTTTGTTACAACAAAAATATTGATATATTTTTTCACATGTAGATAAGTTTTGTTCATATTCACGGTGTGGATGTATCCATAATTTATCTACATAATCTATATTTTTATGTGCAAACATATTTTTAACATAATGATTAAGCAATCGACGTTTAAAATATACCAATTCTTTGTAATGAAGAATATTTTCAAATGCCTCACGAGTATTTAGTAAGAAATCATAAATTTCATTTTCATAATTCGAAATTAAATTTTCCCATAATTCAGTATTTTGGTGTGTGATATTAAAGTTCTTAATTCTGTGTTTTGTTTTACGTGATTTATTGATGATATATGAAAAATTTTCTAATGTTTTTCCAATAGTTTCCTTTTTATCATCCATTTTAAAAAAACGCATGATAGATAATATAATAGCAATATATGAGGCAAAAAGTATTGGTAATACTGTTCCAACAAATATACTTAATTCATACACAGAATTCAAGGTTTCAATAAATGTAATTAATGTCGAAAATACGATAACTGATATTTGAATAATATTAATTTTGAACGCAATATTGTCATATTTTAATGATAATATTGCTTTATTTTTAGAAGATATATCAATACTTTTTTTGATTTGTTTAAACCTTTCATCTTGATCTATTTTATATTTATTAACTTTAGTTATATCTTCATTACTTGAAATATCCTTTTTAAAATCAAAATTATTTAACTGCGTTGTTGGTTGAGATATATCAAATACTAAATTATCCATATTAATTAAATTAAGTGTGTTTCTTTTAATATAAAAAATTGTAGATTGATTCATTTTATTTAATCTTATTAATCAAGAAATTCTAATTCCTTTTCTTTTTTCTTTCGTCCACCTTTTACTGGAATATAGACTTGAATTTCTTTTTTGTCATTATCATAAAATTTTATATTATAATTATTTTTATTGTAAAATGCTATTCGCTTTAATTTTTGTTTTGCAAATAACGAGAATTCATCAACTATATCATATATTAATGGTATAAATTTACGTTCTTTTTCGTCTTGTCTAAGAATACGACCGACAGCTTGTTCAATATTACTTTTTGGAGACATCAAGAAAATAGTATCTAATGGGTATTTACAATCAAAACCTTCACTCGCCATCATAAATGTACCTAATATGACATCTTTCGTTTCTGTTTCTTGTAAGTCTTTTTCTTTCATTCCACCTAAATAAAATCCCGAACTATATTTACCATTATCTATAGATGGCACTAAACTATGAACTACTTTCAAATGTTCTCTTCTATCACTTAGCATTAATATTTTTCGTCCTTCTTTAAGGCAATCCGCTAAATGTTCTATCATATTTTTAGTACGTGGATAAAAATCACAAATATTGTTAATCATTTTTGCTGAATTTGGTTTTTTATTATAATTAAATATTTCTTTGGAATATGATGGGTCATTATTAATGTACATTATCATTTTTACATTTACATTACTATCATCCCTTTTTTTAATACTATACACAATTTCACCTAATGACCATTCAAATACTTTGGATAATCCATCTAATCTTTTTGGTGTTGCTGATAATCCTAATGTATATTTACAATTAGTTTTCAACAATGCTTTAGAAAAAGTTTCAGCACCTAAATGATGACATTCATCATATATAACTAATCCAAATTTAGAAAATACTGAATCAGCATAATCAATCATGGATATACTTTGTAACATTCCAATAACAATATCATATCCTTCGACATGTATAAATGAGCTTTGCAATCTTCCAATTTTAGCATCTGGTAAAAATTCTTTAATTCGTTCTTTCCATTGATTTAGCAAAAACTCTTTATGGACAACTACTAATGTTTTTACTTTTAATATACTCGCTATGTACAATCCTATAACTGTTTTTCCATATCCACAAGGTACTGAAATAATGCCACCCCCAACTTTATTTGCTGCTTTTAAATAAGCATCAACAATTGGTTTTTGTTTGTCTTTTAAATTTTTTGAAAAGTTTACATTAATACTTTCAGGTTGATTTAATTTAGTTTCTAATGGTAATCCAAATTTTTTTTGTCCATAATATCTAGGCAAATAAAATTTTCTATTACTTTCACAATAGACTGGAAATGGAACTGGTTTCATTCCATAATCGCCATTTATGAATGGTTTTACAGTTAAATCTTTTTTTAGTTCAATAATATCATTTGTATCTAATTCTTCTTTTAATACAGAAAATCCTCGTTTTCCAATTACGGTTTTCATTATACATTAATTAATAAATAAATAATTTATTCAATTTTGAAAAAATAAAATATATATATAATTTATATGTCTAGTATGAATAAAAAGGTGAACAATGCACTTAAACGATTAAACAAAAAAAATAATAATGTAAATAATGCTATCAAAAATGTTGTCAACTCAGTTAATAACAGTTACAACAATAATGTTAATTCTAACAAACCATTATCACATTTTATAATTGTATGTCTTGTTGTATTAATAGTTTGTATTCAATTTATTCCAGTTAATGTATTAAATGTGTTGAATAACTCTGTTGTTAGATTGATAGTTATAATATTAATATGTTTATTATGTTTAGTTGATCCAATCAAAGCATTATTATTAGCTATAGCATTTGTTGTAGCTGTTCAAAGAACTCATGCCATATTGAATGTTCCAAATAATATTATTAATAATGTTGAAGTCAATGAATCACGAGTAAATAATGTATCATTGAACAAAAAAATAAATAGTGAATTGAATGTAAAATTAGAAACAAATTTGAATGTAGTTAAAAATGAATTAATTGCAAATATTGGAAATAATGCTCCAGTTGATGTTGTTAAAAATGTAGTTAAAGACAACGTTAATACGGTTGTTAATAATGTATTGAATAATAATAAAAATAGTTCTAATTTGAATGATGAAATGATGTTAGATATCATTCAAAATAATGCTAATATTAACAATTCTGTTAATAATACAATTGAAAAAGCTATTAATTCATTAAACACGGATTCAAAAAATAATGTCAATGTTTCAGAAGTCAAAAATGTGGTAAACAATGCTGTTAAAAGGACCGTTAATAATATTGTTAATAATGTCGTTAATAGTAAAAATTCGGATAATGTACCTCAAAATGTGAATGTTGTAAATAATGCTTTAAATGTTAATAATCGTGGTAATGTAGTTGATGGGAATGGTAATGTAGTTGGTAAAACAAATTTGAATGTTGATATTAATGGAAATGTTGTTAATGCTAATGGTAATGTATTAGCAAACACAAATGAACTTGTAGTTGTTAATGGAAATGTGGTAAATAATGTAAACGGTAAAGTAGTTGGAAATGCTAAGGTTGGTAATAATGTTGGTAATGCTAATGTTGGTAATAATGTTGGTAATGCTAATGTTGGTAATAATGTTGGTAATAATGTTGATGTGAGTGGAAATGTCATTGATGGTAATGGTAATGTAGTTGGCGAAACTAATTTGAATGTCGATAGTAATGGGAATGTTGTAAATGCTAATGGTAATATTTTAGGAAATGTAGCAGAACTGATAGTTGTTAATGGAAATGTTGTAAATAATGTTAATGGAAATGTAGTTGGAAAGGCCAATGTTGTCAATAATAATGTAGCATCTCATAATAACAATATAAATACAGTGAATAATTTAGGTAATAATATTAATGCTACTAATAATTTAGAATCAAGTAATAATTTAGCATTATTAGCTAATATAACAAATGATGTTGTTAATGTTTCAAATCGAAATAGTAGGAATGGTTCAAATGTAAAGTCCAACAATACAGATAAAATGGCAAAATACAGAATTAAAAATAATAATTTGTTATTAAGTGATATAGATGGATACAAATTAGAAAATAAAAACATGTTATCAGGTCCATTTAAGAATAACATACAAGCACTAAACAATGATGAATTAATTGAAAAAAATCCATATTTCAATTTAAAAAATTCAAACTTGAATAAGTCAAATACAAATAAAAATAAAGTTAATAATATGAATAGTTACAATCGTAATAACTTGATAACTAAAAATCCATTTCCAGGTTCCAATTCGTCATTTAAAAGAAAGCCACGTAAACTTAGAAATAATATGGTAAGTCCTTATAATAATATGATTTCTAAACATAGAGGTGCAAACAATGTTGGAAATAAATTATTGGAAGGATTCCAATCGAATGTTAATGTAAATAATGCCTTTGTCAATAACAATGGATTAGGTAATAACAATGGATTAGGTAATAACAATGGATTAGGTA